>Ga0326728_10002312_pt1 | contig 64018 bp, 57 predicted proteins | sample MB3enrmetagenome_FD_207602 | JGI IMG/M metagenome (GOLD analysis project Ga0326728, IMG submission 207602) | Lab enriched peat soil microbial communities from McLean, Ithaca, NY, United States - MB31MN | ecosystem: Environmental > Terrestrial > Soil > Wetlands > Peat | place: USA: New York...
CGTATCCGGTCCGGCAGCAGGCGCATCACCGTGGCTTTTTCTATCCACGGAATCTCCTCCAGTTGCCGCCGCCGCTCCTCCAGCGGCACAAAGAAAACATTGCGCCCGATGTCTTCGCCGAAGACCGGCAGCAACTCCGCGCGGCTCACCTCGGTCAGGCCCGTGACCTCGATGTTGTCACTCCCGGCAATACGGAAGCGCGCGTCGATGGTCAGGAAGTGAATGATAAGAAACGCGAGAGTCGCCAGCCCGCCCAACGCGGCCGCGCTGGCCAGCGTCACAAAGAAGCGCTTCGCCTTGCTTGCCGGGCGCCTTTTGCGCTGGTTCGGCCCGTCAAAGCGGCTTCCGTCCAGGCGCGCGCGTCCCCGGGGAGGCAATTCCTCGCCCTCCATCTCTTCTTTGTCCAACGGGGTGTCGTCCAGAATGCGCTCCTGCACGGGCACATCCTGCTCTTCGCGCCGGAGAAGGGGCTCCGCGGGCGCGTCATCTTCCCCAAAAAGGGGACGGGTTCGGTTACTGCGCTGTATCTTCACGACTGAGCAAAGGTCGTGAGAATCGCCAGCCTCCAATATAGCCCGAATCCGCCGTTATAATCAACTTGATGCCGGGGGGAACCCGCATTGTTACGGGTAAAGCGGTGGGTTTCGGCCCTGGACGTCCGTTTCCTGATTCAACAAGTAAGTATCTTCAGGCATAGCCGGAGGCTTTATGGTTGGTGGCCCCTCAATGGGACCTGTGTAGAAGCGCTTCAAGCTGGCAGCCTCACGTCGCCCGCGCCGTAGGCGCAGTGGTTGCTAGCCCCGCGCTTCAGCGTGGGGTTGGCGAAACCAACAATTCACGCGGAGTCCCGTAGGGACGGCGCTCATCTCCCTTGGGGAATAGACGCGGCCCGTCTGCCGTACTATGAAGGTGTATCCCCGCCCGAGGAGCACCCCATGGCCTACGACGATCTGCGCGACTGGATCAAAACCCTCGAAGAGCACGGCGAGCTGAAGCGCATCCGCGCGGAACTCTCTCCCGAGCTCGAAATCACTGAAATCACCGACCGCGTTTCCAAATCCTCCGGCCCCGCGCTCCTCTTCGAAAACGTCAAGGGCCATCCCGGCCACCAGGTCTTCATCAACCAGTTCGGCAGCGAGCGGCGCATGGACCTTGCTCTCGGCGTCAATTCTCTGGATGCCATCTCCGACCGCATCTCCGCCCTCCTCAACCTCAAAGCCCCCGAAGGCCTCCTAGACAAGCTCAAAATGCTCCCCCAGCTCGGCGAGCTCTCCAGCGCCTTCCCCAAAACCGTCCCCTCCAAAAACGCCCCTTGCAAGGAAATGATTCGCCGCGACCACTTCGACCTCAACTACTTTCCCATCCTCAAGTGCTGGCCTCACGACGGCGGACGCTTCATCACCCTCCCCTGCGTCGTCACACGCGACCCGCGCTCCGGCAAGCGCAACATCGGCATGTATAGGATGCAGGTTTACGACGGCCAAACCACCGGCATGCACTGGCAGCGCCAAAAAGTCGCCGCCGAGCACTATCGCAACGCCATGCGCGCGTCAGTTGCACAAAACTCGTCCGAAGGTCCGCTCCATGCAATGGTTGCCGCCATGGCCGAATCAGCCGGCGGCGCATGCGCCATCCCCGACTCACCCATTGGCGGCCTTCCTCAAATCGCCCTCGGCAATCTCCGCGGCTCGCGCCTCGAAGTCGCCGTCGCCATCGGCACCGATCCCGCCACCACCTTCGCCGCCATCGTTCCCGCCCCGCCCGAAGTCGAGGAGTACCTTATCGCCGGCTTCCTGCGCGGCTCCCCCGTCGAAATCGTCCAATGCGAAACCGTCGATCTCCAGGTCCCCGCCCGCGCAGAAATCGTCCTCGAGGGCTACGTCGAGCTGGGCGAGCTGCGCGCCGAGGGCCCCTTCGGCGACCACACCGGCTTTTACACCCTCGCCGACCAATACCCCGTCTTCCATCTCACCTGCGTCACCCATCGCCGCAACCCCATCTACGCCGCCACCATCGTCGGCGCTCCGCCCATGGAGGACGCATGGATGGGCAAGGCCGTCGAGCGCATCTTCCTCCCCGCCATGCGCATCTCCATCCCCGAAATCGTCGACATCCATCTCCCCGTCGAAGCCGTCTTCCACAATCTCATGCTCGTCTCCATCCGCAAAAGTTATCCCGGCCACGCGCGCAAGGTCATGAACGCCATCTGGTCTCTCGGCCAGGCCATGTTCACCAAAATCATCATCGTCGTCGACGAGGACTGCGACGTCCAGAACATCCCCGAGGTCGTCCTGCGCGTGGCCAACAACATCGACCCCGAGCGCGACATCCAATTCACCCTCGGCCCCATCGACTCGCTCGACCACGCCTCCCGCCTGCCCAACTACGGCTCCAAGATGGGCATCGACGCCACCCGCAAGTGGCAAGCCGAAGGCTTCACCCGCCCCTGGCCCGACCTAATCGAAATGGACCGCGCCACCAAAGCGCGCATCGACGCCCTCTGGCCCAATCTCGGCCTGTAAACGGGTGTCGGATTGTAATGGGTGCCCCACCCTCGCCGCGTCTTTGTTTTTGCGGCTAGGGTGGGAGTTCACGAACCTCAACCGTCCCATTTGCGTTGACAGAAAATATTTCTTCGCAATAAATGCCTTCCGGCGTATACTGTCCGCGAGATTCTCCTACCCTTATGCCCGATCCTGAACCGCAAACGACTCCGCAGCACGAGCACGATTCGATGTTGTACGCGCAGTTGTTTGCAGACTGTTTGCCCGATATGCGGAAATATCTCGACGTCCTCTTTGCGACTATTTTCCAGTCTTGGGGACCACTGGTACTTGTTGCGATTGAGGGTGAAGATGACTACAGGGCTGTCGATGTCTCTTCAGATCTTGCTCCGTTCTGTGCTGCCATTAATAATCTAGGACTGAGAGACCGTTGCTTTGAATGCGATAGAAAAATTGCTCACGAAGTCGCCCGCAGCCGAAAATCTTTCTCCTATTGGTGCGATTGGGGCATGCGGATCATTGCTGTTCCTATTCTTATTCACGACGTAACCGTCGGCGTGATTCTCTGCGGTCAGAAGCGCCTTGAGGGAGACGATGATCTTGAGGGACAACGTCTGTTGGAGAAGTTCGCTGACGAGAACGGCCTAGATAATGACCTTCAAAAGGAGTTGCGCGAGCAGCGCAATTTATGTCCGGCGGTTTCCCCCTCACAAGTAAAAGAGATGGTTGATATATTTATGGCAACATCTCTGTTTATATCGCAGATATTGTACAGCAAGCTCGAAGAAGCGACCAGATCTGTTCGAGATGCCGATACCCTGAAGGACCTGTTTGCTGGATTTGGCGAGTTGGATCGCAATCCTATGATCCTCGCTCGCTTTTGGAATGCTCTCGACAAGCAACTCGAAAAACTATCCACCATGTTTGATAGCCGCTGCATTGCTGTGGTTCTGGAGGCTGAAGGGGAGTATCGTGTCTTAGCGTCGCACAGTCTTGAGCGTGTCAAATTTCAGTTATCGCCTGATGCACATTTGATTTCATCAACAAAGAAAGACTTCACGGGCCCTGAATATCTTACGCTGACCGGACCGGCCTTCCCGGATTGTTTCCTAACATCACTTGTCCGCGAGACATATTCGTCCGTCAATGTGGTTGTATTCGACAAGGCCCGGCTTGGCGCCGACCGGATTCTGCATCTGCTGGTCTACTTTGACTCCACAATTCCGCGCCATAACCGCCTTTTTATGCACCAAATTGAACAGGTGATGAGTCTCTTTTTAAGGGAAACGGCCAATTCTTTCTTACATGCGGAACGTGTGGAACAGTTGCAGAAGGAACTTGCGGTCAAGGATGCAATGCTACTAGATGTTGTCCATCAGATCAATCAACCGCTCCAAGGCATCTTGGCGGACTGCGAGAATCTCGCGTCCAGTACATTCTCCCTGGAACGCAAGGATCGTATTACCAGAAACCTGCCTTTTCGAGTGAAACATCTGGCAAGGGAAGTGAAGTCGGTGCAATACGCAGAAAAGGGCGGGATGCTTCGTCCCGCGATGCAGAACTTTTCCAGTGTGAACTTATCAAAACTCTTGATCGAAGCTGCTATAGATTTTCAGGGCTATGCTGATGAAAAGTCTGTTCGCATCGAGGTCGATAGATCTGCCTCAGACTCGTTAGGCGAAGTCCTCATTGGGCGCGAGCATCTTGGAATGGCTCTGATGAATGTCCTTTTCAACGCTGTTAAGTATTCATTTCCCGGAACGATAATTACGATTCGCCCGGATCTGGCGAATCAGCAGCTCAGGATTTTGGTTACGGACCATGGAATTGAGATAGAACCATCCGAGAGAGAGTCCATCTTCCGTAAGCATATGCGGACTGGACGGGCGAAGGCTTTCTCTCAATCCGGTCTTGGTATTGGCCTCTTTGTTACTAGCGAGTTGATGCGTGGCATGGGTGGCGACGCTGTGGTGGTCGAATCATGCCCCACCGGGCGTGTATACGAGCAGTTTCATGAGCATCGCACTACAATTGCATTAAAACTTCCACAGTCCGTAGTTCTCAAATCAGGAGGTACAAAGTGATGGCAACGCTGAAGGGATTACGTATCATGTTCGCTGACGATGAGACGTATCATATGCGAGGTACCATTGAAGCCCTCGAAAATGCCGGGGCCAAGGTGGACGTTGTCACCGGCGGCACGAAAGCACTAGAGTACCTGCGTAAACACGAGACTAAACTGCCAGATTTATTGATTTTGGACATCATGATGCCCGGAGGGCCGGAGATACAAAGCACAAATGAGGGCAGAACTACTGGCGTCGAGGTTTTTAAATGGATGCAACGGGAGAATATCACGATTCCAACCGTGGTCTCTACCGTTGTCACCGATCCTTTAATCCTTAAGATTTTCCGTGAACATAAGATCCCCATCGTTGAGAAACCGTATTGGTTTGAGGACCTTGTAGATCAGATCGATAAAGTCCTAAATGAGCGTGAAAAACAATGAGACCCATGCGATTGTCAAGATTGTTGTTCCTTCTCTTCCTGCTCTTCAGCACGGAAGCAGTCGGCGGATGGGCGGCACAGAAGCCACCGGAATCAGCGCCTCAACCCAAAGAGTGCGTCACGGTGAACGTGGCGTCTCCTCAGGCCGACTCCAAAACCTCAACCCAAGAGGTATTGGAGGTAGCCCATACGGCAGTCGACAATGCCGTGACCTATATCCATTATGTGTCCTTTGTAGCAGCGGGACTGACGATTATTTTGATTGTCGCCGGAGGAGCTAACTTGCTCTTTCCTAGGTACCTTGGCAATAGAATGAGGAGCATACAGGAGCAATATCAAAATCTGGAACAAGCCAAGAATGCAATTATGGAAGATGTGGCAGAACTAAAAAACCAGGAGATATCTCTTCGGAAATTGGCAGAGACGGTGCAGGCAGCGACCCTGGCCGCGAGCCATCTTGGCGCAGAGTCACGATTGAGGGCGCTCCAGAAGCTCTCTCAGCAGTTGGACCCCCTCGGCATCACACCATTGCTTGAAGTCCTGATGGACAGCACCAATGTTCTCAAGCTCCGCCTTGAAGCCGCTTATGGTCTTGGCCGATATAGCGAAAACCCTGCCTTCAAAGAGTATTATCCGGAGATCTTCTCAGGTTTTTGCGAAGTTCTTAAGAATCTCAAGACAGAGCGGGGGTTGGTGTCTGCGACAATAGACAGTGTCCGGCGGTATGAGAATATTCCAGATGAATTAGCTTCCCTGTTGAAGAAGCGGGATAAGAGGAAGCAGTAGAGGCAGCTCCAACCAGCGTTTTTCTGATCTCTGACCACTGATCTTTGTCCTCACGCTGCGGTAGCTACTTTCTTCGGCCTGCCGCCCATTCGTCCGTTCGCTCTTGAAGCCTTCGCCTTCGCGGCGCTCTTAGCTTTGCCGCCCAGCTCTCCCAGGCGCGCGGCCATCCATCGTTTCGATCCGAAGAACCCTTCCAACAGCGCCGGAATGTACAAGTCAGCGTCCAGCGCGGGGAAGTGAAGTCCGAAGCCCGGCGGATCAATCTCAATCTCCCGCAACTGCTCCCATGTGGCCGGGTTCCCCAACTCCGGATTTTCGGACCTGGGATACCACGAACCTCAACCGGCGTTTTTCTGTTCTCTGATCTCTGCCCCCTGATCTCTGTCCACTGATCGCTCAGAAGGCGACGATTCCCAGCCCTGGAACCATCTGGAAGTGGCGCAGATTGGCGGTCGCAACGTGGTAGCCAAGCTCCAGCGCCGTGACGCCGATTAGCAGGTCGGAGAGCGCCACGCGGACGCCCTGGGCGGCATTCTCGCCGTCGATCTGACCGGCCCTGAGTGCTACCGGAGCCGTTACCGGATGCACCGGTAGAGCGGTCATCAGTTCGTTGAGGAACTGCCGCCGCGTTGCCTTTCTTTGAGGCGTGTTGGCGCGGGCTGCTCCGTGCGCCAGTTCGATCAGCGTAACCACCGAGACGGCCACATCCTCACCGGCGGCGCGGACAGCGATTTCAGCCAGAGCCTGCCGGGCGTTCCGTCCCTGGCGCTCTGCCGTGATGAGTACGCTGGAGTCCAGTATCAGTCCCATAAGATCAGGCCCACGGCGTCAGTCCCACGCCGGAGGATTAAGCGGCTCACGATGAGCGGCAATGGCCGCCGCAACATCGCTGGCGAACTCCTCATCGATGGTTGCCGGAGAGTCCGCGGGTAACAGTGCGATGCACTCCTCGATGGAGCGGCGCGGCGGAGCCGCTGTGCGCAAAATCGCCGGCGGATAGGCGCCGTTCTCGATAACGATTTCCGCGCCCAGGCGGACGTGAGCCAGTAGCCCTGCAAAGTCGCGGACGGCGTCGGCTTCCGAAATGTGGATCGTTGCCATATTCATCATGATACCTCGATTTCAGGCCAAAGTTTTTCAAACCACTTATTTCCTTTTCCCATCCACTTTTTTGTTTTTAAACCCGTCTTTTTGCCGCCCAAAAGTTCTTGAAAATAAATCCAAATATCTTGCAGATAATTAAATGGTAAACAAGTAACTAAACCCAGCAGAATGAATATGTTCCACGTGGAACAATTTTGGCAAATTCGCCGGCTCTTTCTCGAAAAACCGCCATTCGCTTTGTACCCGATTTTGCCAGATATAGGTGTGCATAGAAGTACACCTCCAACGCCCTCAAAATGCCAAAAAAGTTGCCTCCCAACGCCACTCTGCTATATCTAAAACCATGCGATTTGTCTCTATTTCGATCCTCGCAGCCCTTCTCTCCGTCCCACTCGGCGCCCAGCAAGCCCCCGACGCCTTTCGCTGGATCGACTTCCACTCCGCCGCCGATCAAGCCGTCCTCACCTGGGTCACCCGCTCCCTCACCGTCGAAAACTGGTCCTCAATTCGCGAGATCGGCGTGGAGTACGACGCGGCGCTCGTCATCACCACCACGCGCTCCAATCCGCAGTCGCTGCCCGCCGCGGACACCTTCACCGTCTGGAGCCTATCGCTCACCAACCACAGCTATGTGCCTCTCATCAAGGGAGTTAACCTGCGCCTGCTGGACTGGCTGCTCTTCGACGACGGCCATCCGCGCGAGCTGGCCGTCCTCTATGACGACTGCGCCGACTGCCAGCCCTCCACCTACTTCACGGCCTTCCATTACGACATGGAGCATCACGCCTGGGCTGCTCGCTGGATGCGCGGTCCCCAGGCCATCTCCGTCTGGAGCGCGAATCTTCCACAGGGCTTAGCCCTCACACAGCTCTACGCTCTGCTCACCCAGCCCAACGGCCGCTCCATGATGTGCACCTGGAACCACATCGACAACGGCGCGCAAAAACCGGAGGACATTGTCGCCTGTTACGACCTCGATCCCGCAACCGGCCAGGAGCGTATGCAGACATTTACTCACACCCCGGCTCTACCCATTAAGTTGCGTATTTGCAGTGCTTTAAACCAAATCCCCGGCCTGGCGCGAGGGCAGGATTCCCCGCTCTGCCAGCAGCTCCAGAAGCAGCACCCGGAGCGCAAGCCCGTCACCACTCCGCCCGCCAATAACCACGGCCAATCCGCCCCGCCGGGCCCCCGGCGCTGAGTTTGACTGCCCCGGCCTGTCTGACGCCGCCTGAGGCATGGCACGCAGACCCACGCTCCAAGTCAAAAGTGGCGTTGGAAGCATACTTTATTTGCTTTTTCCAGGCTTTGAAATGCAGAAAAGGTGTGCTTCGGAGTATAGGTATTTCTGCGTTTTTTGGGGCAAAATGGGTGGCGTTTTGCAAGGGAGGAACAGGCGAATTTGTCAAAATTGTTCCACGTGGAACATATTCATTCTGTTGGATTTAGTTACTTGTTTACCATTTAATTATCTGCAAAATAATTGGACTTTTTTTTATATGAGATATCGAGCGGCAAAATGACGGGTTTGAAAAGCAAAAAAGTGGATGGGAAATGGAAAATGTAGTTTGAAAAACAGATTTTTGGGGAGAGGAGTGGCCGTCGGCTTGGCGGGTTGAGGTTCGTGGTATCCCACATCTGGCGCGATGAGATCGCGCCAGATGTGGGATACCAATCATTTTGGGATGACCGGACCTGGACCACCCGCCCGCTCATCGCGATAGAGCCGCGATGAACGGTGCACAGCTTCTCATGTCTCATAGTGATTCTTCGGGACTGATGACCTGGCCACCTGCCTGCCGATACCGTTACGCGATAGGGCTTCGTCGTATACTACCCCCATGTCGGTTGTGGGCAACATCCGGGGCATCGCCAAGGGCATGAGCATTACCTTCGGGGAGATCTTCGCGCCTGTCCAGGTGGAAAACTATCCCGACGGCAAGGGCCCCCTGCGCGGAGCGGTTCTGGAGCCGCGCTACCGCGGCGCACATGTCCTGCAACGCGACGAAAACGGCCTGGAAAAGTGCGTGGCCTGCTTCCTCTGCGCCGCTGCCTGCCCCGCCAATTGCATCTATATTGAGGCCGCTGAGAACACCGAAACAGTTCGTATCTCCTCCTCCGAGCGCTACGCCAAGGTCTACAACATCGACTACAACCGCTGCATCTTCTGCGGTTACTGCGTGGAAGCCTGCCCCACAGACGCCATCACCCACGGCCACGGCTTTGAGCTGGCCACGCTGAACGCCACCAATCTGGTCATGCGCAAGGAAGACATGCTTGTGCCGGTCGCAGCGCTCACTGCCGCAAAATAGCGGAATGGTTCATTTTTCCCGGATCATTTGCATTTCCGCCTTGCTCTATTGTTCGCACTTCCTGATTTAGTCAGATTGTGTGTTCTGCTCCAGGTCATTTGCAATGACAGAGGGTGTCAGATATTCAGGCAGCAGGCGCTCAAGTAACTTGCCGCAACTGCCGATAAGATACTGAGCGCAATGGAAGAATATGTAGTGTAATTTCAACAGATGGGCATAATTCCGTGAGCGTGTCGCAGTAGGCAGGCTTTTATTTTGGAGGGTATGAATGCGATTATCGCGTTCGGCCAGAGCGATTCTTGCCATGGTTCTGGTCTGCACGGCAGCCGCGGCGCAGATGCCGCAAAGACCTCAGGCGCCGCTGCGCACTCTGCTCTCCGCGCATCAAGCCCACGAAATAACGCCCGAAGAGGCGGCGCGCGCTTACCCCGTTCATTTTCAGGCTGTGGTAACGTATTACGATCCCTATATCGATTCCAGGCACAGCGCACTCTTCGTCTGTGATGCAACCGGTTGCATCTTCGTAAAAATTCCCTCAAGTCCCATTCTTTCCTTGCATGCCGGCGACGTAATCGATGTGGCCGGAGTAAGCGGAGCGGGAGACTATGCCCCCATTGTCGATCAGGCTCAGGTGCATGTCGTAGGCCGCTCCCATGTCCCCCGTCAGGCCCAACAGGCAACCATGGCCGAACTTTTATCCGGAAGTATGGATTGCCACTGGGTGGAGATAAATGGGGTCGTCCACGTGGTGCGCCTCACCGAATGGAACGCGACCTTCGAGATAGCGACTACCAAAGGGCCAATCAACGCTATTACACGCCGGGATGCGGGGATCGACTATGATCAATTCGTCGATTCGTACGTCCGGATTCACGGCAATGCTAGCCCGGTCTTCAACCTAAGACGCCAGAAGGTCGGCGTTCATCTCTTTTTCCCCTCACTTCAGGAACTCACCGTTGTGCAGCCCGCGCCTCCCGATCCCTTTGCCACGCCCGTGCTCTCGTTTACCAGCCTTCTTCGTTTCACTCCTGAGATAAAGCCAGCGGAGCTTGCCCATCGCGTGCATGTGCAGGGAAGGGTGACGCTGCATTGGCCCGGCCGGATGCTCTGCATTCAGCAGGAGAATGAAGGGTTTTGCATGAACACGGCGCAGGCCACACGGGTGAGCGCCGGCGATCTGGTGGATGTCCTCGGCTTTCCCGCTGTCAAGGAATTCAAGATGACCCTGGAGGACGCGACCTATCGGCGGGCGGGTGGCGGCGCTATTCCGTTGATCGCCAATCCTACCACCATTAGCCAGGCCTTGCAGGGAGATCATGACGGCGAATTGGTCGTCATCGAGGGAGAGCTGATTGGCCAAGATACTTCGCCTGGCGATCTTACATTGATACTGAGTTCCGGAAGTTTCCTTTTTCCGGCGGTTTTACCTAAGGAGGCGACTGGTTCCGGCACTCTCCCATGGAAAGAGGGGAGCACAGTACGTCTGACGGGAATTTGCAGCGTCCAGGTTGACAACGAAACGACCGTTCAGGGAGAAGGTGGAGTGCGGCCAAGCAACGCCCGAATTCTATTGCGTTCTATGGAGGATATCGAGGTGCTTCGAGCGCCATCCTGGTGGACGCAGCGGCATATGTGGGAGATTCTCGGACTATTTGCCGTGCTGGTATTTGCCGCTTTTGCCTGGATCATTGTCCTGCGCAGGCAGGTGTGGCAGCAAACCCAGGCACTGCGCAGCAACGAAGAAAGGCTGCGTCACTTGTCGGAGCACGATGCCCTGACCAACCTCCCCAATCGCGCTCTGCTCAACGATCGCCTCTCCATGGCCTTGCAGCGCGCGGAGAGATTCAAGCAGCGGCTGGGGCTGCTCATTGTGGACGTGGATCAGTTCAAGGAGGTCAATGATAACTTTGGCCACCTCGTCGGAGATAAAATACTTTGCGAACTAGCCAAGCGCATCAGCCATGCGGTTCGTTTGACCGATACCGTCGCTCGCTTTGGCGGCGATGAATTCATCATTCTGCTCCCGGATTTGCACGCGCTGGAAGAAGCCCAGGCAATTGCCGCCAAGATTGTAGCCGCCATCCGCGCACCCTTTCATATCGGGCCGGCGCACTCCCCCCTCTCCGTCACCGTCAGCGTGGGAGTCTGCACCTATCCCGAGGCCGGCTTGGATATGGAGACGCTGTTAGATCATGTCGACGCTGCCATGTACAGCGTGAAAGAGCACGGGAAAAACGGTTTCCAGGTCTACTCGCCAGACGGCATGTAAGCCAGTGGTTTTGCCACGTCGTCAGGAGTTTATCCTCATCGCCGCAGCGCTGGCGATGACAAAAATTACATCTTGATTTAGGTATAGCATCTCAACCCAAAAACTCCATTTATCCTATAAATGTTAGTCGCATTCCCAATTTTTCACTGTATTCCATTACATCAGGAGCGGCTTTGGCGGATTTTCTTTCAGAATTGAAGCGGCGCGTGCTGGTCTACGACGGCGCGATGGGCAGCAATCTGCAAAAGTGCAACCTCACCGCGGAGGATTTCCAGGGCAAGGAGGGGTGCAATGAGTTGCTGGTGCTTTCCCGGCCCGACGTCATCCGCGGCCTCCACGCCTCGTTTCTTGAGGCCGGCTGCGATGTCATCGAGACCAATAGCTTCGGCTCGACCTCCATCGTTCTCGCAGAGTACGGCCTGGAGAACCGCACGCGCGAGCTGAATCTCGCCGCGGCGCGCCTGGCTCACGAAGTGGCCGACGCCTACTCAACTCCGGCCAAGCCACGCTTCGTTGCCGGCTCGATCGGTCCCACAACCAAGCTGCCCTCTCTGGGCCATATCGGCTACGACGCCATGGCCGCTGCTTATCGCGAGCAGGCAGAGGCGCTCATCGAGGGTGGCGTGGATGTGCTGCTCATCGAAACCTGCCAGGACCTGCTGCAAGCCAAGATCGCTCTTGCCGCCTGTCAGGACGCGATGCGCGACGCCCGCGAAGGCCGCATCCCATCCACCGGCCGCAATGTCGCTCTTCAGGTTCAGATCACTCTCGAAGCCAGCGGAACCATGCTCCTCGGCTCGGAGATCGGCGCGGCCCTCGCCGTTCTTGAAGTCTTTCAGCCCGACATCATTGGCCTCAACTGCGCCACCGGCCCGGCGGAGATGAACGACGCGGTCCGCTTCCTCTGCCAGAACTCCACCCTGCCCATCAGCGTTCTGCCCAACGCCGGCCTGCCCCACAACGAGGGCGGCCACGCGGTCTACAAGCTCACTCCGGCCGAGTTGTCCTCCTGGCTTCGCCGCTTTGTCGCCGAATACGGCGTGCAGGTCGTCGGCGGCTGCTGCGGCACCACGCCCGAGCATCTGCGCGCCGTAGTTGAGGCGATGCATGGAGTAACTCCCGGCGCACGCGCAGTGCAGCCGCAATCAGTCGCTGCCAGCGCCTTTACTGCCGTGACGCTCGAGGCCGACGCCCAGCCCATCATCATCGCCGAGGAGATGAACACCACCACCCGCCTCGAAACCTTTCGCAACATGGTGCGCGCGGGCGACTACGACGGCATTCTCGCTCTCGCCAAGCGCCTGGCCGCCGAGGGCTCGCAGTTGCTCGACCTCTGTTGCGCCATCGTGGGCGAGGACGAGCAGGAGTACATGAACTCCATCCTCGAAAAAATCGCCACCCGCGTACCCGCGCCCATCCTTGTGGACTCCACAGAGGCCGCCGTCATCGAAGAGGCGCTCAAGCGCATTCCCGGCAAGCCCATCATCAACTCCATCAATCTGGAGGACGGCGAAAAGCGAACAAGCCTGGTCCTGCCCATGGCTCGCCGCTACGGCGCCGCGGTCATCGCACTTACCATCGACGAGCAGGGCATGGCGCTCACCGCCGACCGCAAGGTGGCCATCGCCCATCGCATTCACGATTTGGCCGTCAACAAATACGGCCTGCGCTCCGAGGACCTCCTCTTCGACGCGCTCACCCTGCCCATCTCTACCGGCCAGGAGGACTATCGCTCGGCCGCCATCGAGACCCTCGAAGCGGTACGCCGCATCAAGCTCGAGCTGCCGCGCTCCCGCACCGTGCTGGGCGTCTCCAACATCTCCTTCGGCCTCAACGCTTATGCCCGCCGCGTGCTCAACTCCGTCTTCCTCAAGGAGGCCGTGGACCGCGGCCTCGACGCCGCCATCGTCAACTATTCCAAAATCTACCCGCTCTACAAAATTCCCGAGAAAGAAGTCGAGTTAGCCCGCAAGCTCATCTTCCAGGACCGTACTGAAGGCGATCCGCTTCAGGCTTACATGGCCTACTTCGCCGGCCTGGGAAAAGGCTCCGTTCAGGAAGAGGAGTTAGCCGTCGAAAACCTCACCACCGACGAAAAACTCAAGCAGATGATCATTCGCGGTGAGCGCTCGATTGGCCTGAATGAGCAAAAACAAACTCTGGAGACGACACTGGAGGCGGCGCTGCTAGTTCATTCTCCGCTTGAGCTGATTAACACCGTCCTGCTCGACGGCATGAAGACGGTGGGCGATCTCTTCGGCGCGCGCAAGATGCAGCTGCCCTCGGTGCTCGATTCTGCCTCGGTGATGAAGGCCGCGGTCGCCTATCTCGAACCGAGGATGGAAAAATCCTCCGGCGGCGGCAAAGGAACCATGGTGCTGGCCACCGTCAAGGGCGACGTGCACGACATCGGCAAGAATCTCGTGGACATCATCCTCTCCAACAACGGTTATCGCGTCGTCAACCTCGGCATCAAGCAGCCCTCCGACGTTATCCTGGCCGCCGCGCGCGAACATAATGCCGACGCCATCGGCCTCAGCGGCCTGCTGGTCAAGTCCACTCTGGAAATGAAGTACGTTTTGCAGGACCTCGAACTCCAGGGCCTCACGATTCCCGTCATCTGCGGCGGCGCGGCGCTTACCCGCAAGTACGTCGAGGAGGACCTGCGCAAGGAGTACTCCGGCCCGGTCTTTTATGCCGAGGACGCCTTCGCCGGATTGCACGCCATGGCCGACCTGACCTCTGCCGACTCCGCCGTGCGCGAGGGCAGGGAAGCCGAGGGCAAAACGGTAAAAGTCTTTGCCAAGGGCAACTCTGCCGCTCCGGAACTAACCCTCGTCGAATTGACTCCGGAGGGCCGTTCGCCCGTCGTCGAGCGGCTCACAATGATTCCCACGCCCGCCTTCTGGGGAGCGCGCGTCTTCAAAAATTACAAACTCGACGAGATCTTCCCCTATCTCAACGAGACCGCGCTCTTCAAAAATCAGTGGCAGCTTAAAACCGCCGCGCAAGCGGATTATCTGCGCCTGGTCGAAGAAAAATACCGCCCCATCCTGCTCGACCTACAGGAAGAAGTCAAAGCAGCCGGCTGCTTTGAGCCCAAGTCCGTCATCGGTTTTTATCCCTGTGCTGGTGACGGCAACGAGTTAGTCGTCTTCGATCCCGATAATCCAACCCGCGAGCTGGAGCGCATCACATTCCCGCGCCAGCTACAGGGCCGCCGACTCTCCATCGCCGATTTCTTTGAGCCACTCAGTTCGGCCCAGCGCGACGTCGTCGGTTTCTCCATCGTCACCATCGGCGACGAGGCCAGCCGCCAGACCGCCAAGCTCTTCGAGTCTGGCGATTTTACAAAGTATCTCTATCTGCATGGCCTCTCGGTCGAAACGGCCGAGGCTCTGGCCGAATTCGTCCACAAGCAGGCCCGTGAGCTGCTCGGCATCGCCGGGGAAGATGCTCCGCGCATTTCAGATTTGTTCCACCAGAAATACCGCGGCTCGCGTTATTCCTTTGGTTATCCGGCCTGTCCAAATCTTGAGGACCAGGCCAAGATCTTCCGCCTGCTCAGGCCAGAGGAGAACATCGGCGTGCGTCTCAGCGAGCAGTTCCATCTGGAGCCCGAGCAAAGCACCAACGCCATCCTCGTCCACCATCCCCAGGCCAAGTATTTTGTCGCGTGAAAGTGAGGCTGAAGAATTCCATAAAATAAATCGCAGATATTTGCGTATAAATATTCTCCTTTATGCAACAGTAAGAATCAGGCAATCACAAAGACAGCATGTGTGTGTCCTCCTCGAACGGCCGGGGCGCAGTTAAGGTATGCTCTACGCTCCCGGTCGTTCGTCTTTTCAGTCTTCAGCCTCCCGGTATCGTCCCAGCTCCTTGACCATCGCGCAATGCGGCCCGAGCGCCTTTATTACGCGTACGCTCTCCTCGGACGAGTGAATCTGACAATCCACAAAGAAGATGTACTCCCAGGGCTTGCCGTGCACCGGCCGCGACTCGATCTTGGTCAGGTTGATGCCCATGAAAGCCATCGCCGACAACGCCGATACCAGCGATCCGGGTCGATGCTCCAGCGAAAACGCCAGGCTGATCTTGTTTGCCTGCGGATCGCTCACCGCCTCCGCCGCGCGCCGCACCAGGAAGAAGCGGGTAAAGTTTTCCGGGTTGTCCTCAATGCCAGCTTCGAGAATCTCCGCGCCATAATACCGTGCCGCTGCCTCGCTGGCGATGCCCGCCACGTGCCGGTCGCGCAACTTCACCAACTGCTTCACGCTGCCCGCCGTGTCATAGAAGGCGACTGCCTCCATGCGCTGATGCGCCGCCAGAAACTTCCGGCACTGCGCCAGCGCCACCGGGTGCGAAAAAACACGCTCGATCTCCTCCAGCGCCACGCCGGAGAGGCCGATCAGATTGTGCTGAATACGCAGCCGCGTCTCCCGCACAACCCGCACATCGTGGGTCAGCAACAGATCAAAGTGCTCCAACACCGAGCCCGCCAGGCTGTTTTCAATGGGAATGACCGCCGCCTCTGCCGCCCCGCTTTCCACCGCCTGAAAGGCTTCCGCGGAAAGCGAACAGGGAACGATCACCCCATCGGGCACAAGTTTCATCGCTGCTTCGTGGCTGAAGGAGCCTGGCTCGCCCTGGATTGCAATCTTCATCGCGTTCTCCGTTCCTTTATTTCTATCATTTATCGCCACCACAAATCCGCCGCCACAAATCCCAGAAACACCGTGGCAATCACGCCGTTCATAGTAAAAAAGGCCGCATTCAACCGGCGCAAATCGCGCGGTGAAACCAGCGCGTGCTCATAGGCCAGCAGCAGCCCCACCGCTCCAACGCCCATCCAGCCCAATCTGTGAAAATGAAACAACTCCCCAAACCACACCAGCAGCCCCAGCATGGCCAGATGCATCGCCCGCGCTGTCCAGAAGGCCGCTGGAAGCCCCATCGCCTGCGGCAGACTGTGCAGTCCCACCGCCCGGTCGTGCTCAAAGTCCTGGCAGGCGTAGAGCACGTCAAATCCCCCCGCCCACAATGTTACCGCCGCCGTCAGCACCAGAATCCGTACATCCAGAGAGCCACTCACCGCAATCCATGCCGCCGAGGGCGCCAGACCTAGCGCGAGGCCTAGCCCCAGGTGCGACCAGCGCGTTACGCGCTTCAGGTAGCTGTAGCCCCACAGCACCACGAGCACCAGTGGCGACAAATAAAGTGTCAGCCGGTTCAGCTCCGCAGCCGCCAGCACAAATACCGCCGCCGCCAGCAGGGTAAATCCCAACACAAACTGGCGCGTCAGCAATCCGGCAGGAATCGCCCGCATCTTCGTGCGCGGATTCACCGCGTCCAACTCCGCATCGGCCCAGCGGTTAAAGGCCATGGCCGACGAGCGCGCCCCCACCATGGCCACCAGAATCCATCCCAGCGTCTGCCACTCCGGCCGCCCGTTAGCTGCCAGCAGCACCGCCGTCAGCGCAAAGGGCAGCGCAAAAACGGAGTGCTCCCACTTGATCATCTCCAGCGTCGTCCGCGTCCTGGCCCACAAGCTCGGCATGGTTGGCTCCCCGACGGTATGGCACCAGTGTACTTGAAGGTAAGCGCAAAAAAATAATTACAGCGATAAGGTATGTGAGGTATATTGACTCGTGCCGGAAGAACACAACGGCAGCTTCGCTTCAAAGGAGGAAGTATGAAGATCAGCAAGACTGCAAGTATTGTCGGGATGCTCCTCTGCCTGGGATCTGTCAGCCTTATGGCGCAGACCGTCCGGGTGGGCGGATCTTCCCTACGCGCCAATGGCCAGGTTGCCCAGGGCTTTCAATACACAGGTTCATGTCCCGTCAGTCTGAAATTCGGCTGGGGCTTAATCAGCACCGGTCCCACAGAAGTGGTTTACCGCTTTGACCGCAACGACGGCGGCCATACGACCCACTCCGAGAGAGTCGATATACCGCGGGCCAACCAATCCGTGCCGGTCTATTATGATTGGCAGCTCGGCGCGAACACACCGAAATTCGCCGATTTTCACGGCTGGGTGAACATCATCATCGAATCTCCCAATCCAGTCCAGCAGAAGATTGGATTCACGATTCATTGCCAGTAGAGAAGATGAAGTGCACATCTAGGGCGTCTGGCCGGCCGTGAAGACGGGTGCCTCAAGTCCCGCATCTAGGACCTAGGAATCCATGAATGCCGGCCAAGCCAAATCTATCACCATCGGCTAGACGCCTCGTCTCAGCCTTCCGCTTCTTCCACCGTCGCCGCCAGGGCGATGACCGTGTCCACCTTGGTCATCTTGAACAGTTCCATTACGCGGCTGTTGACACCGGCAACAATCAACCGAGCGCCTTTATTCTGGCAGTGGACGTAATGGTTGATGACCGCGCCCATGCCTGCCGAATCCATGTAGGGAACACCGCTGAGGTCGAGGATGGTCAGAGCCGGCAACGCTCCGCCGCGCAACTGCTCCTGCAATACGAAGAGGTTGCGCAGGGTGACCGGGCCGATCAAGCGAAAAATCAGCGTTCCGGGAGCTTTGCCTTCTATGCGTTCGATAACAAGGGGGTCGTCGATTGCCATACGAAGGTAAGTATAAGGAATAAAACGCTTCGTATTGTTACAAATGTGTGAATCTTGCGGGCAGGGGGTGCAATCCAGGCTACAGCCATCCTCTTGTGCAAGGAGGGCGGCCTTGTACGACAATAACATCATGGACTCCCTGCGCATCGACAAATGGCTCTGGGCGGCGCGCTTTTTCAAGACACGCGCTCTGGCCTCCAAGGCCTGCGACCTGGGCCGCATTCTCTCCAACGGCCACGAGGCCAAGCCCTCCCGCGAGGTACACGCCGGCGATCATCTCGTAGTGAAGAACGAAGGCGGCGAGTTTCAGATCGAGATTCTCGCACTGAGCCAGATGCGCGGCCCGGCGTCTGTCGCGCAGACCCTCTATCGCGAGAGTGTGGAGAGCAGGGAAGCGCGCGCCAAAGCTGCCGCCGAGCGCAAGGCCATGCAGCAGTTCGCGCCGCTGCCCGAGCGCCGTCCCTCCAAGCGCGACCGCCGCCACATCATCCACTTCCGCGGCCGGGCATAACTCCAGTCTTGCCCGAATAGCTCTCCGTTCCCTGATCTCTGTTTTTTTACGCTTCATGCGCCGCGGCCACATGCGGTTGCGGCATCAGCTCCGTCAGAGCGATCCCCGCCAGAATCAGCAGCGCGCCGCAGCCGGGGCGCAATCCAAGCCGTTCGCCCATCACCAGGTACGAAGTAATCCAGGCGAAGACCGGCTCCAGTGTGAGCAAAAGCGCAATGTGCGTGGGGGGCAACACCGATTGCGCCCAGCTCTGGATGGAAAAGGCTGCGGCCGTTGCGAGCACTGAGGCAACTCCCAGCGCCACGGCCAGCCGCGGCGTCCATGTAATCTGCGGATGCTCGATCAGCGGCATGCTCAGCGCCATGAAGACCGCGCAGAAACCCACCTGCAGCAGCGCCAGCGGCTGAAAGGCAATGCGCGGCGAGACGTGGCTCAGCGCTATGCAGTGGAAGGCGAAGCCCAGAGCGCAGCCCAAGGTGAGCACGTCGCCCAGGTTGATGGAACTCATGTCGGGCAACAGGCGCGCCGCTTCTCCCAAGAGTGAATTCGAGCCGGAAGCCGCATGAGCGGCTGGCGCGGTCAGCAGCACAATCCCGGTAAACGCCAGCGCGGCGCTCAGAAAAATATTCCAGCGCGGTGGCCTGGCTCCCGGAGGGCGCAGGCCGGGAATCATCGACAACAGCGGCACCATCACCACCATCAGCCCGGTGATGAAGGCCGATTTCGAGGGCGTGGTGCGGGCCAGTCCGGTGGTTTGAAACTGGTAACCCATGGCCAGGCACGCTCCCACCAGCGCCCCGGCCGCCACCTGCCAGCCCTGAATCGTGCGCCAGTAGCGGTGATAGGCAAGGCCCAGAATGACGAAGGCCAGCGTCATCCGCACCAGGTTGAAGGCTCCGGGAGTGGCATCGGCCAGCGCGCCTTTGACCAGCACAAAGGTCGATCCCCAGACGGCAACCACCAAAAACATCAGCAGATAGGCGCGCAGTTTCATCAATTTGAATTATTGCAGCCGCAGCTGCGCCGGTTGGTTGCGTCAGCCTGTCCGTCACACAACGGTTTACTGCTCGGCGGCCCACTCGGTCATCTCCAGCACGAGCAGAAGTACCCGCTTCAATCCCGTTTCGCGATCCCGCGCCGAATACCACTCGGCCAGCGTGTGCGCGCCGCCGCCCTCGCCGCCCGCGCCCATCGACAACGCCGGAACCCCCAGCGAAAGCGGTAGGTTGGAGTCGGTCGAGCCCAGCCGCAGCTCGGTTTTCAGGCTTAGATGGCGGTCCACGGCCAGCAGAACCTCCATCAGCGGCGAGTCCTCGGCGAGTTGCGCGGCGGGCCGGTCGCCGATGGTATCAATCGCAAAAGCCAGCAGACCTCGGCCATCCGCTCCCGCCGTTTTTGCCTGTGCGTTCACTTGCTCCACGGCATCTTCCACCGCGCGATGCAGCTCAACCTCCAGCCGCACCAGCTCCTCTGTGCTGGTCGAGCGGAACTCCACCGTTCCCTGCGCGCTCTCCGGAATGGAGTTTACGCTGGTGCCGCCGCTGATCGTCCCCAGATTCAGCGTCGTCCGCGGCTCCTCCGGCAGTTTTGTCCCGGCTACGACGGCCAGCGCCGAGGCCAGCGCGGCAATCGGGTTCGCTGTTCCCGCGTCGGTAAAGCTGTGCCCGCCCGGTCCGGTCACAGTAACCCGGTAGCGGCGGCTACCCAGGGCTTGCGTCACGGCTGAGTCATCGCCCGCCCCGTCCAGCACAATGTGCGCGGCAATCCGTCCGGCCAGCGCGTTCTGTCTGTAGAGGTACCGCACGCCGCGCAGGTCGCCCTCGCCCTCCTCGCCCACGTTGCCCATAAAAATCAACGGCGCGGCCAGCTCCACCCTGGCCTCCACCAGCGCCCGCGCAATGGCCAACAATCCCGCCACTCCGGCGCAGTTGTCGCAGGCTCCGGGAACTGTGATGCGGTCACCGTCCACCACCGGCTTCAGCGGCGTCTCGACCGGAAACACCGTGTCCAGATGCGCGGAGATCACCACCACCGGCCCGCTGCTCTCCGGCGGCAATTTCGCCGCCGCCAGCCAGCCGTAGACATTGCCCACCTCGTCGGTCTGCACTCGGCTAAGCCCGATCTCGGCAAAGCGCTTGCTGATCCACGCAGTCCGCGCCTGCTCGCCAAAGGGTGGCGCGGGAATCGCCGCCATCTCCGCTTGCCAATCCATCATCGTCGTGGGATGGCCATGCAGCCAGGCAAAGGCCTCATGAACCGGCCTCTGCTGAGCGAGCGCCGTCACGCGTGAAAAGGCCGAATTGGAGGAAATCTGCGCCATCGGTTGGTTTCAGGGTAGCAGGGGTTGTGGAGAGCCGATCCAGCAAATCATTTCTTGCTCTTGATAGATCTCTAGGCCTCGCTACTCTTGATTCCACCCGCTCCGGATTTTTGGTTCCGGATTTCTGCGATCACCTCGGAAAGCGGGTAAGTTTCCCCAGCGTTTATCTCCTGTTCCCCCTTCAACAGAATCTGTAGCAGTGCCAGCGTCTCTTGAGACTCGTCGTAGGAACGAACATCCACCAACACCGCCCGTGCCTCACCATTCTGGGTGATGATGATTGGCTCTCGCTCCTCAGTGATTCGGTCCAGGAGTTCTGCGGCGTGAGCTTTCACGTAACTGATGGGCTTGATTTGGGTGGAATAACGCATATCGCCTCCAAAAGTCCTTTATCAAACTAAATATAGTCCTTATATCGGACGATATTAAGACGTTATTTAGTCTTTTTGGCTAAATTCTCCCTCCTCATACTCCACCGAACAAAGAAACAGCCCCCTTGCCGGAGCAGTCGGACCGGCCGCTGCCCTGTCGCGCGCCGCCAGAATTTCCGAGATCTCGTCCACGCTGGTCCGTCCTCGGCCTACATCCAGCATGGTTCCCACCAGGTTGCGCACCATGTGGTGCAAAAAGCCGCTGCCCCGGACGCAATAGACCAGCAGCTCACCCTCCGGAATCGTACGCGTCTCCCAGCCTGATGAGAAAATCGTCCGCACCGTCGCCGCCATCGGAGGCTCTATCTGAAATCCTGGTCTGGGCAGGGGCCGCTCGTCCGGCTCCGCATCCTCATCCAGGCCGCGTGTGGCCAACTCCGGATCTGTGGCCGCAAAGCTCAGAAAATCATGCGTCCCCTCAAAGAGCCGCGCCGCCCTCTGCAACGCCTCCACGTCCATGGGCCAGGAGCAGGCGTAGACGTATCGGGCCAGAAAAGGCGGGCAAATCGCGCCCCTGAAGACGCGGTACTCGTACGTCTTGGCCACCGCCGAGTGCCGCGCATGAAATGTACTTCGTACCGTTCTCGTTTCCAGAATTCTGATGGATGGAGGAAGCGTCCGGTTCAGGGCGCGTTGCAGGTTTTCCGGCGGAATGGGCGCCGCCAGCGCGAAACTGGCCACCTGGCCCAGCGCGTGAACGCCAGCATCGGTTCGGCCCGAGCCCTGCGGCAGCGGCGATTCCCCGCAAATCCGCTTCAGCGCCGCCTGCAACTCGCCCTGCACGGTGCGTTCCCCCGGCTGCACCTGCCAGCCGCTGAAAGCGGTGCCGTCATAGGCCAGGGTCAGCTTCCAGGTCTGAAGCGCGGGCGCGGGTTGGAGGTCTTCAGTCATCTCGCCGGGCACTGACAGTAGCGTAAATGACTGTGCCGCATAAGCGGCAGTTGGCCCCACCGCAGGTGGCGCGCAAGCATCGTCCGCCTGGACAGCTAGTCCCCGCTGGTGGTTGGAACGAAACAGGCTTTGCACGCGTATGGATAGGTAAGGCGGAAGACCGCGTGCCGGGCAACACGTTAGAATTGTAGTGGGTACTCACAAGCCTGCGTCCGGAATGGCATTTCGGACGTCTTTGACAATGGCGCCCCAAGTGCCTCAGCAGCTTCTAAAGAGGAACCATGTCGTGGAGAGGAATCATGCATTTGTTCGATAGCGGTGCGTTTGAGCAGCAGGAGAAGAGCGCGGTTAACCGGCAGGTACGGGCTGCGCGAGGGCTATGGCTGTGCGCGGCAGCGGCAATCCTGCTGGCGTGGGCGGCGTGCGCCACGTCCGGATATGCCCAGGCTGGAGCAGGGGCTTCGGCCCCAGATAAGGCAGCCTCTGAGCTGCCCTCGGTACCCCCGGTGGTGCTGACGGAACCGGTGGATCTGCGCCCGTCCGCGCGGGATTTTTCCAAGCCCGCGGGCAGGTTTCTGGGCAATCCATTGAAGATGTACACGCCCACCAGCATCAGCAAAGTCAGCTTTATCAACTCAGTGCGACTCTCTGACCTGGTCAAGGACGGCAAGATCTACCTCAGCCTTTCTGACGCCCTGGCGTTGGCTCTTGAAAACAACTTCGACATTGCCATTGCCCGCTACGACCTGGACATCGCGGATACCGATCTTCTGCGCGCGCGCACCGGCCTAGCGCCGCTGGGCGCGCCCTCCGGGCTGATTACCGGCACGCTGGGCAGTTCTCCCACGATTTTGAGCACCGGCGGCGGTCCCGGTGGAACCACGGTCGGCTCGGGCGGCGCGGGTTCCGGCACTGCCGGTTTAACACTGACCACCGCTGGCGCCGGTCCCACGCCGGAGTCGCTGGAGCCTTCCGTCACCAGCGCCATTCAGTTCGATCGCATGCACAGTCCCTCCACCAACTTCATCTCCGGCGGCACCAGCACCACCAACACATATAACTTTACCTACAACCAGGGCTTTGTCACCGGCACGCAGCTCCAGTTTGGCTTCAACAACACCTACGCCTCATCCTCCAATGGCATCACGCTTTACAGCCCGCAGTTGAGCTCGAACTTCAAGGCCACGATGACCCAGCACCTGCTGCAGGGCGCCGGCATCTGGGTCAACAAGCGCTACATCTATCAGGCGCGCAACAATCGCCGCATCACCGATGCCTCCTTCCGCCAGCAGATTCTCTACACCGTCAATCAGGTGGAGAACATCTACTGGGGGCTGGTGCAGGCCTATGAGGATGTGCAGGCCAAGCAGCGCGCCCTGGCGCAAAGCACCAAGCTGGCCAGCGACGACCGCAAGCAGTTGGAAATAGGCACGGTGGCCCCGCTGCAGGTGGTGCAGGACGATATGAATGTCAATAGCGATAAGCAGGCCCTCATCACCGCGCAAAGCTCTCTGACGTATCAGCAGCAGATCATCAAGCAGGCCGTGGCCCGCAACCTGAACGATCCGGCGCTGTCCATCGCCCCGGTCATTCCCACCGACCGCGTGTCCATCGATGAGATTCCCGAGGAGAAGCAGCCGGCCGAGGAACTGGTGCAAAAGGCGTTTCAGCAGAGGCCGGAGCTGGAAGAGGCTGTGCTGGCGCTGCGCAACGATGAGATTACGCTGAAGGGCGCGCGCCGGCAGTTGTTGCCCACATTCGACGTTTACGGATACCTTTCAGGGCAGGGAATCGCCGGCTCGGTCAACAAGAATCTGGACTGCGCATTCTACCCCACCGTTTGCGTTACCCCCCCTGCCCCCACCAGCTATGGAACCGCGTTGAACGGTGCTTTCAACAACTCGGCTCCGGACAAGGGAGTGGGCTTCAACCTGAATATTCCCCTGGGCAACAAGTATGCGCAGTCGGTGCAGGCGCGCTCCCTGATGGAGTACCGCCAGGCAGAGTTGCGGCTGGAGCAGCTCTACACTCAGATTCGCATGCAGGTGGTCAACGCGCAGTATGCGCTGATCAACGACCGCGCGCAGGTGCAGTCTGCCATCGCCGCCCGTGATTACAATAAGCAGAACGTCGAGGCCGAGTACATCAAGCTGCACAATGGCGCTTCAACCACGGCTACGGTCATGCTCCAGGAGCGCGGCCTGGCTACGGCGGAGGACAACCTCATCGCCGCCAACGCCGCCTACGCCAAGGACCGCGCCAGCCTCTACCAGATGCTGGCTTCGACCTTGCAGCACTACGGCATCAGCCTGAACGAGGCAGCCTCGGGCGATGTGACGACAGCGCCGCTTATTCCCGGCATTGCGCCTGCCAAGGACACCAAGGAGCCCCCGGCCAACCCGTCGGCCAAACCGTAGTCTTTTGGCAGCAGGAATGAAAAAGCCCGGCTCTCTGCCGGGCTTTTTCGTCTTCATACGCTGACTTGCTGATTCGCTGACTTGCAAATCCGCAAAGTGGGCTAATTCGCTGCCTCGCTGACTTGCTTCCTACCGTTCCGCCACCAAATCCAGCAAATCAAAAAACTCCGGAAAGCTGATCGCCGCCGATTCCGCTCCATGAATCAGCGTCTCCCCCTCGGCACCGAGCGCGGCTACGCTGAAGGCCATGGCGATGCGGTGATCGCCGCCGGATTCAATCACCGCCCCGTGCAGCTTCTGTCCGCCCGGCACATCCAGGCCGTTCTCGAACTCCGTGACCTTCGCCCCCATCGCCCGCAGATTCTTCGCCACCAGAGCGATGCGGTCCGACTCCTTCACGCGCAACTCCCGGGCGTCGCGAATGCGAATGCCGCCGCGTGTGTACGGCCCAATCGCCGCCAGCACCGGCAGTTCGTCGATCAGTTGCGCGGCCAGCGCCCCGCTAATCTCCACCGTCCCAAGGCCTTCATCCGGCGCCGTCACCTGCACCGTTCCCATCAGCTCCGCGTTCTTCTCCTCCAGATCCAAAACAGAGACGCGCACCCCCAGCGTCGTCAGCACATCCAACATCATGGCACGCGTGGGATTCAGCCCCAGCTCGCCCAGTACGAGATTGGACCCCGGAAACAACGCCGCCGCGCAGAGAAAAAACGCCGCCGAAGAAATGTCGCCTGGAACCGCAGCCTCAATCGCGTGCAGCTTCTGCGGTCCTGCAATCGACACTGAATCCAGCGTCCGCTCCACCCGCGCGCCGAAGGCTCTGAGCGCCAGCTCGCTGTGATCGCGCGTCCTCACTGCCTCGCGCACCGTGGTCGTGCCCGCCGTCTGCAATCCGGCCAGCAGAATGCAGCTCTTTACCTGCGCGCTGGGCACCGGCATGGTGTAATCGATGGCTGTCAGCGCGCTGCCTTCAATGGTCAGCGGCGCATGGCCCTCGGTCAGCGTCAGCCGCGCGCCCATCGCCTCCAGAGGCTTGCGAATCCGCTCCATCGGCCGCCTGGAGAGCGACTCATCGCCCACCAGCGCAAAGCGTCCCTCCTGCGGCGCCAGCAGGCCACTGATCATGCGCATCGTCGAGCCTGAATTACCGCAGTCCAGCGGCGATGCAGGCGGCGTCACGCGCCCGCACACGCCCGTCACCTCCACCGAACCGTCTTCCATCCGCCGCACCTGTGCGCCCAGCGCCTCCATGCACTTGAGCGTCGACGCGCAGTCGGCCCCGGTCGAGAAATTCGTAAACCGCGAGGTGCCTTCCGCAAACGCTGCCAGCATCCCGTAGCGGTGGCTGATGGACTTGTCGCCGGGCAGCCTCAAACTGCCGTGAACATTCTTAGCCGGGCGGATGATGCGTTCTTCGGTCAAAGCAGCTCCGTGGTGTGGACTCTATTCAAGTTTATCAACTGAAAACTGACGGTTGATAGCTGATGGTTGATCGCTGACCGCTGTCTCACCTCACTTTCATCACAATCACCGTCTCATCGTCAAACCGCTCCTGCTCGCCCTGGAAGCGGCTCACGTCGGCCAGGATGGCGTCGGCGATCTCCTGCGCGCTCAACTCGCGCCGGCTGCACAGCAAGCCCGCCAGCCGCTCCTGGCCATACATCTCGCCGTCGGCATTCTCCGCGTCCAGAATCCCGTCCGAGATAAAAATAATCACGTCTCCCTGCTCGGTGGTCACGTTCAGCTCTTCGTAGCTCACGTTGGGAAACAGTCCCAGCGGAAATCCCTCGGCACGCACCGTGGCTGGCTCGTCAGCGCGGCAATAAATCGGCTGCACCGCGCCCGAGTTGGCCACCTGCAATGTACGGCTTTCATCATTCCACACGGCAAACAGCAGGGTCACGTATTGCGATTCCAGCTTGCGCTCCTGCAGCGCGTCGTTCAGCAGGGTGAGCATCCGGGCCGGCTCCGGCTTCTGTTGCGCCGCCGAGCGCAGGTTGCCGCTCACCAGCGCCGCAAACAAGGCCGCCGGCGCCGCTTTGCCGCTCACGTCGCCCAGCACGATCGCGGTCCGCCCCGGACCGTAATCCACAAAGTCGTAAAGGTCGCCGCCGATCGAGCGAGCGGGCAGAAAACGCACCGCCATCTCGGCGTTGGCTATCTCCGGCGCCGCCTGCGGCAGCAGCCGCAGTTGCACCTCGCGCGCCATGGCGATGTCCCGCTCCAGTTGCGCCTCCTGTTGGCGCACCGCCTGGTACAGCCGCGCATTTTCAATGGCAATGGCCACTTGCGCGGCCAGCGTGGTCAGCACGCGCTCGTGCTCCTCGTTGAAAAATCCCACCCGCGTGTGTTCCAGGTCCAGCACGCCGATGATGCGCCCCTTGTGGAATAAGGGCACAATCAGCTCCGAGCGCGTCTCCGGATTGACCGCCACGTAGCGCGCGTCATGGCTCACGTCAAGGACGTTCACCAGCCGCCACTCGCGCACCGCCACGCCCACCAGGCCAGTGGTGATGGGAAGGCTGCGCTGCGGCGCGTGCGCATGGCCGAAGCGCCAGGCATAGCGCGTAATCAGCGTTTCGCCCTTCTCGTCCAGCAGCAGAATGGAGAACATCTGGTAGTCGATCAGCCTTCGCAGCAGTTGGCCCACCTTTTCCAGCAGCGGGTCCAGGTCCAGAATCGAGGTCAGCTCCACGGCGATCTCGTTGAGCACCGTCAGCGTCTGTGCCTGGCGGGAGGCGCGCGCGTACAGGCGCGCGTTTTCAATCGCCTGGGCGATGCGCGAGGCGGTCAGCGTCAGTAGGCGCAAATGTTCAGCGCGGAAGTAGCCGGTCTGCTCGCTCTCGATGTCCATCACCCCGATCAGCCGGTTTTTGGCAATCAGCGGCACGGCCAGCTCGGAGCGCACCTCGGGATTCACCTCAACGTAGCTTTCCGACGTAGTTACGTCGTTCAGCAGCACCGGCTGGCGAGTCTGCGCCACCTGCCCCACCACGCCCCGGCCCATGGGAATGTGCAGCTGCTCCACATGCATGGTGTGCCCAATCTGAAACCTCACACGCAGCTCGCGTGTACGGTCGTTCACCAACAAGATTGCAAAAATGCGGTAGGGAATGATGGCCTGCACCAGTTCCGCGGTGCGCTTTAGCAGCGTCTCCAGGTCCAGCGTGGTGTTCAGCGCCTCGGCAAATTGCATCAGGTAGGCCATATCCGCCGGTTCCACGCGAATATTCGCCGAATCCAGATAAGCCCCAGGGCGCGCCGGATCGACAGGGCGATAGTCGCCCTCAAGCTCGGGTTCGTCGCGCGGAGATGTAGCGTTATCTGTCATATGCGTTGTAGAAAATCATAGCGCATCGGTGCCCTCTGCTATGGCCAGTCAACCCGGTACAACTGGACCGTATGTAAAAGTATAGTCTGTAAAACATTTGGTAATATATGCTTAATCAATCTGGAAAGCAATATTATGGATTGATTTTCATCGCTGGCCGCTTTGCTGGGAGGCAAATCTCCTGGCAGGTGGGATCGGGATGTAGGGTGTGGAGTTGTAGCACAATTACGGATTTATAGGAGGTCAAGATGAATGAATCCAAGCTGGAGTTAAGTCCGGCAGGAGGGACAGATTCCAAATGCAGAGAGACTACCGTAGAAAGCGTCCTGTTGTGCGTTTTTATCGCTCTCTTTGTTCAATTGCTATTTATCATATTTGTTTCGCTGATTACAGGACTAGCGCCAGTATTTGTAAGAAAATATGGATTTCAAATTGATTTCAATGACTTCTTTTTTGCCACCTCAGACTGGCTGCACGGAGTTGATCCTTATCTTAACAGTCGTTTTAATAAATCTCCTCTGATTCTTCTGGCAGCACTCTCACTTCAGTTTTTCGGTAGAGGATATGGACGCATTATCTTCCTGTTCATTAATATCGCAATCGTTGCTGCGTCGCTTGCCGGCATATGCTATTGGTTCAAGATGACGCGACGGGCGAGCTTTCTGCTATTCGGCATCGCTTCCATTTATTTTCCCGTCATCTTCCTTTTGGAACGCGGGAATCTGGACGGGATCATGTTGGGCCTCATCCTGGTGTCGATTTTCGCAAAGAATCGTTTTACTAAGGAGTTTGCTCTTAGTCTGTCCATCGGTATCAAGGTTTATAGCATTCTGCTGCTTGTTCCGATGATGCTTGCGCGGCTATGGAAGCAGGTCATAGCAGTTTTGTTGCTGCTGGTTCTTCTCATGCTTCCATTTCACTCTCTTTTCTGGAGCTTTATCTATGCGCAAACAAAACGGAGCGGTGATCTGCCCGGCGCGGAGAATCTCTGCCCGATCGGAATGTTTAGCCCGATTAATGTGACCGAAGCGCATCAGCACTACGTCCTTAGCCACGCTGTGACTCTTGTGTATCTGGCATTCTGGCTGGCATCCTATGCTTTCATGCTGTTCAGAAATCGAAACTCCGATCTGAAGGTCAAGGCCGTGTATAGCTTTGCCTGGATGCTTGCCATGCCCTTGCAGGTATTTCCCTACACTGGGATTCTACTGCTACCTTTACTGGTATTGAAGAGTTGTGAAATGGCGGAGAGGTGCTTCATCACCATACCGGACCGTCTGTTTTTAATAGGATTTTGCCTGGTCGGTTTTCAGCAGACAGCATTTTCCTCATACTTCCAATTTTCGCTTGCGGCAAATCTCTTTCCGCATGCGGTAAAGATCTTCAATACCGTCAATCTGCTTGGCACGGCTTTTGTAATAGGCTCACTTATGTTGCAAGCATCGAATCAAAACATGCGGACCGATGCCAGCATATCCGTGACAGAGTTATAATCAAGCTTGGGATCGTCGCGCGGTGATGTTGGACGATCTGTCATATGCTCAGAAGAAAATCATAGCAGTAGACAGTGATCAGTGAATGTTCGTCGCGAAAGCAACTCCCCGGTCGTTGCATTGAAATCTGACGATTATAGTTCCAGACCCGTCCGGAAATCGGTCTTATAACAGAATCCCAGTTGTCTCTGTTTCGTCGTGTCGCCGCCCCGCGCATGGACTCCGGTGGGTTTGTCAGATAATCCATTCACCTCCGGGTGGTCCCCGTGATTCCGGCCGCCAGCTTCGCAAAATCAATGAAACTGGTAAATATTCCGGTCGATAGATTCACCGCGCCGCCATCGTCAATCTTGTCGATGGTCGTCATCACCCCGTCCACGCCGTGCACTTCGTCTCCGGCATCCAGGAGGCGTTTCACCGCATGCCGCCCCACGAAACCTGCGGCCCCGGTAACGAGAACTTTACGCATTCTGAAAGTGCCTCCGGTAGAGCTTGAATGCCCAGTTCGACCTCCCGGGCAGGTAGGCGGCAATCGATTCCGGATCCCGCGCGAGATCCTGAACCAGTTTCAGGTTGTTCTCATAGCCCATATACTCCTGCACCATATCGCGCACCAGGTCGTGCGGATTGCGCAGTTGGTAGACCGAGGCCTTGGCCCACACCGCGCGGTATCCCTTGGCCTGCAAGTAGTACGCGGCCCAGATATCGTCCATCCGCCCCACATGCGGAAACATAAAGTAGTCCTTGAGGCACATGCCGGCGAGGAAGGTGTTCTGCGAGTTGAAGGGACCCATTTTGTTGGCGCACATGGGAAAGGCCTGGGGATTGAAATCGCACTCCGGGGCATGCTCCATACGGCACATGGCGTCGATGTCCGGGTCCCCGTTCCAGAAATCGGCCTGCACATCCACATGCACCGTCTTGCGCGTCTTCTTTGTGTAATCCCTCTTGGGCAGCAGTTGCAGCGGGTAGCCGCGATGCCAAAGGTGTGGATGATTGGTTGCGCCTACCGGGTCGAAGGCGGGCAGCTCGGTTTCGTAGAAATCCAATTCCACGTCTTCGCCCACCAGCAGATTCTGGCCCCATCCATCCAGCGGGATATTATCGTCGTCCACCACCGCCACAATGTCGGCCTTCATCTCGTGGGCCCAGAGAAGGCCCATATTACGACGCTGAATGCAATTCCAGCCGATGGCCTCCGAGAGCTCGGGATCGTACTTCTCCTGCTCTTCGGGAGTTACGTAGAGTCCCCGCTCAAGATGATAGTCGCGCGGCGTCTTTTTATCGCCGATGACCACCAGCTCGCAATCTTTCATCGCCTCGAACTTGTGAATCGCTTCAGTCGGAGGGTTGATGGTCGTGGTAACGATGACTGTCTTCAAATTAGGCCTCCTGCTTCCCTATGCCTGTATGCCGGCTTGAGAATTGATTTCCGGCTGGCGAAGCGCGTTCGCAGGCCGGTGCGAAAGTATACAAAGTTAAGAAAAAATGAATTCCATGATCTCCCTTCAGGGCGCGCCTTCCATACGCAGGGAATCTCGATTATCTCGACTCCCAGCCGCAGCGGCTTGACCAACGTCTCAAAGAGAAAGGCGTGCCGCAGTTCTTCCCAGCGGATGCTCTGGACCAGTTTCGTTGGAAATATCCGGTAGCCAAAAGTCATATCGGACAATCGCACACAATATAACGTCGCAAAAATCTTCTGAAAGATCCAGTTGCACACCAGCTTGATCTTCGAATAGCCCTCGAATGTCGTGCCTGCGCGCCAGCGGCTGGTGGTTATGATTGCTGACGGATGAGTTTCCGCGTTGGCAATCAGGTTCTTCACCTCATTCGGGTCTGTTTCCAGGTCGCTGGCCATCATCACCACGTGACTGCCGCGGGCGAGATCAAAACCCTCTCGAATAGCGCCGCCCAAAAACGGCAGCGTCTGAATATGAACCCGGACCAGGCTTCCCAGGCTCTTGCTCAGGCGCTCGACCGTGGCCATGGCTTCCGGCGTCGTTCGCTTGCAAACCACAATTAAAAACTCAGCCACGCGATCCTTGACGTCGCGCAGAACAATCCTTACCGTCTCTTCCAGAGAGACGGTCTCGTCCATGACCGTAATGAGTATCGTTGCCGATTCAAAACGGCTCGCGGATAGAGTATCGTACATGGAATACCATCCCTTTGCTTCACAATTTGAACCCGGATCCAGCAGACCCTTTATATGACACTGAAGGTGACTACTCCGCGCCCAACTCCCGCACAATGGCCACCGAGGCGGATGCTCCTATGCGGCTGGCGCCTGCTACCAGCATAGCCTTTACGTCCGCCAATGTACGAATGCCGCCCGAGGCCTTCACGCCGCAGCGCGAGCCGGCCACACCGCGCATCAGCGCCACGTCGGCCGCGGTCGCCCCGCCGGAAGAAAATCCAGTCGACGTCTTGATGAAGTCCGCTCCCGCCAGGATGGCCAGCTCCGAGCCCCTCAGCTTCTCTTCCACGCTCAACAGCGCCGTCTCCAGAATCACCTTGAGCAGCGCGCCGTGATGGTGGGCCACCGTGGCCGTGCTGCGGATGGCATTCTGCACGGCCCGGTTGTCGCCGCTCTTGAGCATGCCGATGGGAATCACCATGTCCAGCTCGCGCGCGCCCAGCCTGCTCAACGCTGCCGCTTCCTGGTGTAGTGTGGACACCAGCGACGCGCCCAGCGGAAAGCCGATCACCACGCCCACCGGCACGCCGGTGCCGCTCAGCGCGCTCACCGCCGTCGATGCCCACACCGGGTTCACCATGGTGCAGGCAAAACGGTAGCGAACCGCCTCTTCGCACAGGCTCTCCACCTGCGCACGCGTCGCTTCGGGCTTCAGCAGCGTGTGGTCGATCACCGCGGCCAGTGTCTGCCAGCTCTTGAGCGACGCCGCAGCAAATGCGACCGCGTCATAGCTTCTGTTTTCGGACTCAGGATCCTGATGGGGGGTGGGTGCGCTCATCGGTCTTGCTCCTGGACAGTGAAATGCCGCCCACCGGGCGGCTCATCGCGCTCTATAGCGACTAAGTATCTCAGTATAGTGTCTGCCGCGCCAAACAGGGAATTGGCTGCGCTCGCTGCCGTCCGGATTGTAAACTGAGTACGCGTCAAGTGGAGGAATCGGGAATGGCTTCATTGGTTCGCATGTGCGGCATTCTTCTTTGTGGGATCGCAATCCTGGTCGGCGGCTCCATCCTCGTTGCTCAGCAGAATCGGGTTGTTCTTCAGCGGGGCAGCAGCACCATTGTGCTCGAGCCATATGCGCCCAACGTCCTGCGCGTCACGCTCAGCCTCAATCGCGGACCCGCACTGGCCCCTCCGGGTTATGGATTTGTTGCTTCGCCGGATGCCGCAGGCTGGAGTGCAACTTCGAACGCATGGGTGGATGTGTATCAGTCAAAGAGAATCGTCGCCACCGTGGATCGAGACCTGCCCAGCGCCACGCCGCCGCTCCAGACACAGGTGGACATTGGCAAGTACTTTAATGGCTCTACTCCGTATGTGCATATCACGCTGCGTACTCCTGATGACAAAACACTGCTGGAGATGACCGGCTGGATGCAGTCCGAGCCGAATCAGAAGGACGACACGGCCGGCGTGGCTCGCGACCGCCGCCCGTCGGACGCCCGGTTCTACACCGTGGGCGCAACATTTGTTTCGCCCGACGACGAGCACTATTACGGCCTGGGCCAGAACCAGGAAGGCTTCCTCGACCATCGTGGCCACGTGGTGCATTGCTCGGCAGATTACCTGGCTCCCGCTGCTCCCAGCTTCTGCGTGCCCTTTCTGGTGACCAACAAGGGCTATGGATTGCTGTGGGATAACCCCTCCAGGACCACCATCGAGCCGGGATTCAACGAGCAGACCCGCTGGACATCGCAGGTGGGCGACCGCGTCTCCTTCTTCGTGATTGCCGGCACCACCGCGGACGAGATCTACGCCGGCTATAAGCTGCTCACCGGACCCACGCATATGCTGCCCAAGGCGGCCTACGGCTACATCCAGTGCAAACAGCGCTACCGCAGCCAGAAGGAGGTGCTGGACGTTGCGCAAGGCTATCGCGACCGCCATCTGCCCGCCGATGTGATGGTGGTGGACTGGTTCTACTACACCAAAATGGGCCAGTTCGACTTTGACCCCAGGTTCTGGCCGGACCCCTCTGCGATGAATACGAAGCTTCACGCCATGGGCTTTGAAACCATGATCAGCGTCTGGCCGCGCTTTGTGCCCGAAGACCGCTACTATGCGGAGCTGCTCCAAAAGGGCTGGCTCATCCACAAAGCCGACGGCACGCCCATCGACGGGTTGCCCTATGACCGCGCCGGCTCGGACATTGATACTACCAATCCTGAAGCCGCCGCGTGGTACTGGAAGACCATCCATGAGAACATCATCAGCCAGGGCTTCGACTCGCTCTGGGCCGACGAGACCGAGCCCGACCTGCCTCCCGATGGCGCCTACTTCCACATTGGCCCCGGAACACAGTTTTTCAACGTCTATCCACTCTTCCACACCGCGGCGCTCTATGACGGCTTCCGCAGGGATGAGCCCGGCAAGCGGGCGTTGATCCTTTCCCGCGACGCCTACACCGGCGCGCAGCGCAATGGAACCATCTTCTGGTCCTCTGACATCTATCCCACCTGGGACACGCTCCGCCGGCAGATTCCCACCGGCCTCGATTTAGCCGCGTCGGGCATCGCCTACTGGTCCAACGACACCGGCGGATGGCAGTATCTTCCCGCGTCCCATCATCCCGCGCATAAACCGCTGCTCGACCCCTCGGATGCGCGCGCCAACGTCGGCGGCTACGACGACTATCCGGAGCTGTACACCCGCTGGTTCCAGTACGCCGCCTTCCTGCCCATCTTCCGCACTCACGGCAGCCGCGCGGCCAACGAGGTCTGGTCCTACGGCAAAGAGGCGGAGCCGATTCTGGAAAAATATCTGCGCCTGCGCTACCAGCTCATGCCCTACATTTATTCGCTTGGCTATCAAACCTGGCTCACCGGCGCGCCCTTCATGCGCGCCCTGCACCTGGATTTTCCCAACGACCCCAAGGTTGCCGACCTGCGCGACGAGTATATGTTCGGTCCGGCCTTCCTGGTTGCGCCGGTGACTGAACAGGGCGCCACCAGCCGCGAGGTTTATCTTCCCGCCGGAACCGACTGGTATAACTACTGGACCAGCGTGCGTGTGAAGGGCGGCCAGACCATCACCGTCGCAGCGCCCATCGATACGATTCCGCTTTTTGTGCGCGCCGGGTCGATTCTTCCCCTGGGAGCGCCGGTCGAGAGCACGCATCAAACCCAGGCCATCGAAAAGGTGCGCGTTTATCCGGGCGCGGATGCGGCCTTCACTCTCTTTTCCGATGACGGCACAACCTACGCCTATGAAAAGGGCGCGGGATCAATCACCCATTTGCACTGGGATGACGCGGCTGGCAAGCTCATCCATGAAGGCGCGGAGGCCTGGAGCGGGCCGGATAGTGCGGTTGTGGAGGTTGTAAAGCCCTAGATCGAACTACTCCGGATGGTCGGGCGACATCACGCAGATGTCCGGCAGATTCCGGTAGCGCTCCGCGTAATCCATCCCGTAGCCGATGACGAACAAATTGGGAATGGAAAAGCCCACGTAATCCGCGTCGATTTTTTCCAGCCGCCGCGAGGGCTTGTCCAGCAGCACCGCGATGCGCAGCGATTTGGGATTCTGCTGCATGAAGAGCTTGCGCAGGTAGGAGAGCGTCAGCCCGGTGTCCAGAATGTCCTCCACCACCAGAACATTCTTGCCCTCGATCGACTCATCCAGGTCCTTGATTAGCTTCACCGCCCCCGACGTTCGCTTCCCCTGCCCATAGCTCGAGGTGGCCACAAAGTCAAAGGTGGCGTCAGCTTGTATGGCCCGCGACAGATCGGCCAGAAACGGCGCAGCGCCCTTCAGGATGCCGATCATCACCAGTTTCTCGCCCCCCATGTCGCGGGTAATCTGCGCACCCATCTCGGCCACGCGCTCGGCAATCTGTTGGCGGGAATAGAGAATCTCAAGGCCTTTTTGGGGATAGGTAGCCATGCACACAGTATCGCCTGAACCCCATGCTGTTACGCAAGTTTCCTGTGAAAATCCCGCAATTTCTTTGCGGGCAGGCTCTTGGCGCTCCTTCCGCCCGCGCCCGTTTATACTTGGAGTGTATGCTGCCTTATCTTCACCTCAATTTGTACTTCTTCCACCGGGATCAGCCGACCTTCGGGTTGATATTGTGGCTTGCCGCGATAACGGCCGCATTCATCATGTACCGCAGCTTCCACCGCGAGGGCGTCACAGCCGACGCGTTGAGCATAGTGGCTGTGACCCTGGTGGCCGGCATGGTGGGCGCAAAGCTATGGCACGTCGTCGACACCCCTATCGAGTTTCGCTATCTGGGCTGGAGCGTTCTGTGGCAGACGGATGGTTTCGCCTGGTTCGGCGGCATGCTCTTCGGCATCTGCGCGCTGCTCATCCAGGGTTGGTGGGCGAAGATCGGCATGTTGCGCATCCTGGATTTAGCCGCGCCAGCCGCCGCCATCGGCTACGGCATCGGACGCATCGGCTGCTTTCTCTCCGGCGACGGCTGCTACGGCATCCCCATCACCACGCTTCATTTTCTATCCTTTACATTTCGACCCTGGGGCATGAGCTTCCCCAACGGCGACATTCCGGTCTTCGTCCCCGTCTATCCCACTCCGCTTTACGAGCTGGCCGCCAATCTGCTCATTGGAGGCTGGCTGTGGTGGCAAGGCGGCAAACAACGCAACGCCGGCGCTATCGTCGGCCAATACTTGCTGCTCAGCGGAATTGCTCGCTTTTTGGTTGAATTTATCCGTCGAAACCCCAAGGTTTTATGGGGCTTATCCAATGCCCAACTAGCCAGCGCCGGCGCCGTCGTCGCGGGCATTATTCTCATTTGGTGGGCCGCCAGGCACTCTGTCACCGGCCCCGATCAAGTCGCCCAAGCCATGGAAAAAGCCGCATAAGACCGCTCAGGCACTTTGAATTAACTGCCTGTATCATCCGACACAGACCCCGGCATGGCTGGCCAACGAGTATCCATACATGGCTGTCTTTGCCTCATGCGGCGAGGCCCTCGTCCTGGGTATGGCCTCGGGACCTGCCTGCATCGCCGCCTGCGGCCCTGTCCTGGTCCCCTCATTGCTCGCCGAGCGCGCGGGCTGGCGGCCTCACGTCCGCTATCTCTCCGCTTTTCTGGCTGCGCGCCTCCTCGGCTATATGCTCTTTGCCGTTGTGGCCTGGGAGCTTGGCACGCTAGCCTCCATGTTGCCCGCCCCGCGCCTGCTGATGATGGGCGCGGTCTACGTACTGCTCGCGTGCGTGCTGCTTTGGTACGCAGTTTCCACCCGGCGCAGCTGCGCTCCATCCTGCACGGATTCAAAGCTGGTCCAGATCGGTGAAAGCAGGCGTCGCGGCCTCGCCGGCGCCGCAGCCCTGGGCCTTCTCACCGGCTTGAATCTCTGTCCTCCCTTTGTAGTCGCCGGCATCCGGGCTGCCCAGTTGGGCAGCATGGCCGCCGCCCTGCTTTTCTTCGCGGCCTTTTTTCTGGGAACTTCTCTCTGGTTTGTGCCGTTTATCAGTTTGGGCTGCATCGCGCGCAACCAAGCCGTCCTTACCGTCGCCCGCATGGCGATAGCGCTCATCGCCCTCTATTACCTCTCTATGGGAATCGCTATGTTACTGGGGAAAAAATCCTATGGCTACTGAAGCTCGTATTCTGCCGCTCGCCCGTCCGGCGCCGCGCGGCATCCTTCGCTCACTGCTGCTCACTCTGCCCATCCTCATCTGGTCGCCGCTCATGTTATTGTTTAGCCCCGGTTCGAGCACCAAACCGGTTTGGCTGATCTCCAGCGCCATCACTGCGCTCTTCATGACGGCGCTCTTCTTCATGATGATGCGGACCCATAGCACCTATCGCTGGCGTCGCATCTTCTTCGTGAGCATGGGAATCCTCTTTCCCATTGGATTTATCCATAATCTCTACGTCATGCGCGGCTCCATGGGTATCCCCATCGAAGAGATGATTGCCGGCCGCACGCCCTTCTGCTTCATGCCCATTCCGCTTCTCATCCTGCCGGCCGCCTTCACCAGGACGCTGGTCTTTCCCGGTTCCATCGCAGGCGGCATTGCCGCCATGGTGGGCATCTGGCTGGCCCTGACGCTGGTCATGGGCAAAGGATGGTGCAGTTACGCCTGCTTTTTCGGCGGAATCGAAGAGGGCGTGGCCGCCATTCCCACCCGTGCCAGAATGCGCAAGCTCGACCCCCGCTGGCGCTACCTTCCATGGGCCGTGCTGCTGGCCATGGTGCTGCTCTCGCTGGCCCTCTTTGAGCCGGCTTACTGCATGTGGCTCTGCCCCTTCAAGGCCGTCTCGGAGTACGTCGCCGCACGCAACACCATCGGCCTGGTGCAGAACGTAATCTTTGTCCTGCTCTTTGCCGGTCTGGTCATCGTCCTGCCCTTCCTGACAAAAAAGCGAACCCAGTGTGCCTGGTTCTGCCCCTTCGGCGCATTCCAGTCCATCTTCAACAAGATCAGCATCTTTGAAGTAAAGATCGACCTGTCGCGCTGCAAGCCCTGCCTGCTCTGCCAGAATGCCTGCCCGAATCTCTCCTTGTCGAAGGAATCCGTCGCGCGCGGCGAGACGCTGATGTCGTGTATGAAGTGCGGCGCCTGTGTCGACGTCTGTCCGCGCCAGGCTATCGTCTGGCATATCAAGGGAACTCAGATTGCCTGGAAGCCGGAGCGCGCTCGGCTCATGTTTCTGTACGCGGCCTGGGCCATGGCCATCATGTTCGGCGGCACCATCATCGCTCAGGGACTTGCCGCCATTCTACACGTTTTCGTTTAGGAGGTACTGATGAAACTCCGCGCTACACTCGGCTATACGGCAGCGGGAGCGACGGTGCTTGCCGCGCTGCTGACTCCATTTCTGCTTATGGGAGTATTCTCAAAGGGTTTTATCGCTCTCGGCCTGCACGTGGATGAGATGTACTCCGGTGGGCCGAAGGTGCGCGCGATTCCCATGGGCGCGTACTCCATCGACGTTCACCAGCCCGTCTATCCGCACCTGCTGCAAAGCGAAAAGCCCTTCGTGCAGCTCGATTGGACTCCCGTCAGCGCCCTGCCGTCGCATATCTCCGACACTGTAGACATCGATGGTGACGGCCAGCCCGGCATCCGCGTCAGCTTCGACGTGCCCCGCGACCCCAAGGCTCCGTTGCGCGTCAATGTGGACTCGCTCAACCCACACTATCAGTCCATGCAGAACGCGGGCAAAGAGAGATTCTCCCGCCTGATTGCGCGCGTGGACAATGCCATCCTGGTGCGCGTTCCGCTCGCCAAGCCATAACTGTCAACGCAGGACGTAGTCCTTACAACCGCTTGATAAACGCCTGCGCCTCTTTCAATTGCGGAAACAATCTCTCCTCGGCCTTGAACTCCCGCGAATGAACGCACCGCCGCACCCCGCGCATCTTCACTGGGTGCTTCAGGTGCAGCATCTCGTGGAAGAGCAGGTATTCGATGGCGTAGCGCGGGCTCGACGGCCGGTCGAAGACGCGGCTTACCACGATGGTGTTGTGCGCCGCGTCGTAATGGCCCAGCGCGCGCATGGCCATCCCTTCGCTCCAGGTCAGCTCGGGCCGGCCCAGCATCCCGCCGAAGAACCGCGCGTTCAGCGAGTCGAAGACCTCTTCCAGGTGGTAGAAGCGCCCCTCCGGCCCGGAGAACCGCTTGCTGCCGCGCGCCCCACGAATCAGCTCCGTCTGCCGGCTCACGGCAGCACTCGACGAAAATCGCTTGTATCGTAGGTTGTGCGCCGCATCGATGGGCTTTTTGTAGAGTTTGGCCAGCAAGATGTGTGCGATGGCGCGAAGCACCGGCTCAGGCGCGCCCTCCAGCAGATCGGAAAGGCTCGCTGAAATCTTCCCCTCGCGCAGCCGGATCCGCGTATTCAGCGAGGTAAACCGCCGGAAACGCACCACTATAGGCGGCATCGGCGCCCGCGGGCGCAACGCCCGGTACTCCTCCTGAAAGATGGAAACAAGATCGGCAGCCACTAAGTACAGCTTACAGCCATCAGCCGACAGCTTACAGTTTGAGAGTTTGCCCTCAGAGTGCGTTGCTGATCCTCCCGTTAAAGTGTGCAGAATTAGACAGTTGACAGTTTGGCGGGGGGGGGGTACAATAGTTCGCATGCTTGATGACATACGAATATTGAGAGTCGAAAAAGATGGCGAAGACGGCCTGATTGTGGAGTTCTCAGACGGGACGACTGGCGCGTATGTAGTGGAAGAGCTGCTAGCGCTGAGACCCTGTCGACAACTTGGCGAAAAGCCAAAAGGCCAGAATCCTCCGCGTACCCCAACAAGGAACTAATAGGACACCACCCAGTTTGACGATTGATAGCAACTGCGCGGCTGACTGCTAACTCGCTGACTTGCTATTCCCTATTTCTTCTCCAGCACGATCAGCCTCTGCCGCGCCTGCCACTCCTGATCCGGCATCTTTCCCGCCGCCGCGTCCAGAAAATGGTGATAGTAGGCTGATGCCTGCACCTTTTGGTGCAGCGCATCATAGCTGATCGCCCACAGGAAGTAGGTTGATGGAACCTCGGGCAGAAACTTTGCCCGCATGGTTAATGCGTGAATCGTGACCGCGGGCTGATTGGTCCTTGATGCGGCAAAGGCCAGTCCGCTCCAGCCGTCGGCATTCGCCTCGTCCAGCCGTGTGGCTTTGTTGAAGGCCGCAAAGGCCTCGGTGTACTTCAGTTGCCGGATCAGCTCTTGCCCATGCGCCACCAGTAGCTTCGGGTCGTTGGGGCTAGCCTCGAGCAGCATCACGTACAGCTTGTCCGCGCCCACCGCGTCTCCGGCGTCGTCCAGCACCGCGGCCAGCATGCGCGTAATCGGCAAGTCCTTGGGGTGCGCCTCGTGCAGCTTCTCAAGCAGCGGCAGCGCCTCGGCCTTGTCCTCGGCGGCCAGCACCGTTGCCAGTTGCGCGGTCAGCGCCGTGTCCTCTGGCGCTTGCTCCAGCGCCGCCCTCAGCAGTGTCTCCGCCTCGGGATATTGTTTGCGCGCAATCAGCAGGTGGGCGAGGCCAGCGTTGGCCGCCGCCGACTTCGGATCCTTGGCCAGCACCCGGCGATAGGCTTGATCCGCGGCTTCAATCTGGCCCGACTGCGCGGCCAGTTCCGCGGCCAGCAGCGTGTCCGCCTGCGTCTCCGGCGTGAGCTTCAGCGCCTCCAGTAATTCCTCTGAAGCTTTGGCCGGATCGGTTGTGCTGTCAATCTCCGCCAGTGCCCGCCATGCGCGCGCCTTGGCGCTTGCTCCCGCCTCGCCGGGATCGAGCTGCGTAGCCGCCGTCAGCTCCGTTCGCGCCTCCGACGTTTTTTCCTGCCGCGCCAGCAGCAACCCCAGCTCCACGCGCGCCTCAAACGACTGCGGGTTCGCCTCCACGGCACGCCGGTAAAATCCCGCCGCGGCCTCCTGCCGGTTTTGCGCATCGGCCACGTAGCCTGCGTCAAACAGCGCCCGCGCATCCGCAGGGTGTGCCGCCAGCCACGGGTCAAGTTTCGCCTCCGCCGCCTTCCATTCGGACTTGACGATAGCCGCCTCCGCCTCCGCCACCTCTTCGGAGACGGGCAGGGCAGGGGGCGCGTCAGCCTTCGTCGCCGGCTTCGCGGGATTCTGCGTGAAAATCTGTCCGAATCCGGCAACCGGCGCCAACAACAGGATAATCAATGCAATTCGATGCACAAAATACCTCAATCAACAGTCTACGCGGCAGACCATGGATGCTGCTGCTGAGAGTTCGACGCATGCAAGCAATGAAGGGAATCGAGCAGTGTCCGAATATAGAGCAGAACTGACCATAATCACGTGTAGAGCTACATAGACCAGCACGAAAGGATTTGAAAAAGTACATTCGTAATATCAAGTACGTTCGTAATTAGGTGAAACCAATGCAAGTGCAATTTAAAAACCATGAAGCAGTGAAGCTGGACGAAGAGACAGCCTCGAGTGACTCCCTACAGATGGGGATTCACTGCATAGAGGAAAAGGTTGCGGAGAAATCCACGCATTCTGTAAAGCTTTTCTTCAAGGAAAATAACAAACTCTTCGAAATGTATTGGAATCCGGGAATCTTCAGTCCAGATAATAGTGGAACAAAGAAGGACCCATGCGTGCCGGGAAAAAAGGTGAGAATATGACCAAAGATATCCAGCAACACTTTCCACTAACCAGCGCATATCTCTGTCAGGATTGCGACTCCATTGGCAACAACGCAATGCATTGTCCCGCGTGCGCCTCGGATGTCCTCATGGCGCTGGAGGGCGTGTTGAATGGTCCACATTCGAAAATTTCGAGGAATCATATTCCTACTGAGTTTCCCAACTGGCGGACACAGATCCATATTGCTGCATGATGTTAGCCTTGGCCGTGGCCAGGTATCGAGCCTGGCATCCGACGTAGCCCGGTCAACGGCCGCAACGCTGATGTTCCGACATTGCACAATGCAGAAGGACATCAGAACCCCTTTGCAAACGCGGGATATTCCCAGCGTTCGATAGATACATGAATGAATTTGTCAATGACTGAACACTAAGTCAGTCAACCATGTTAATCGAATAATATCTGACCTTCGCTTAAGAGAAGATTAGGGAACCGGCCTCATAAACCATCGGCATTGAGTCGCAAGATGCATGAAACCCGCGTTTCCACCACCCCAGCGAGTAGAAATCGCTCGCTGGGGGCCCGGTTTGTTCGCGGGTCTCACAGCCGGCAAAATGGAGTCTGGCTATGTTTGAGGCCGGTTGCAGCCCCGTTAAGCTTTCGGAGTAAACACCGACTTGCCTGCTTTTGAGCTCATCGCCCCCATCAGTATGCCGAACTCCTGGCGCTCTGTAGTTGAGAGTTCCTCCTTGCGCTTGTAATAGAGCATCTTCCAGCGATTAGCGACCTCGGGATCGACCATCACTTCTATTGGAGTGTTTTGCCCCTCAATGGGAAGGTATATAGTAACTGCCTTGCCATCGTGGGCTGCCTCGCCGTTCCCTATGTTCATAAAGCAGCTCTCTGGCCCTATCGATGCCACTGACAGGATCATCATCCATTTTGCGCCGTCGGTTCCCATGTGTATTCCCGGGAAAATCTCGAGATCCTCCGCGATGCCAGGATTGAGTTCTTCTGTGGCGACACCGATTATGGACTTGACTTCATCGGGATTCCATTTCCCATGTGCCCATGCAAGCACTCCTGTAGCATTTCTGCGCGCCCGATGATCCTGGTAAGTATCCTGGCAGAGAAGCCGCTGAGTAAAGTCCTTGAGATCCTCTTCGCCGGCGCTTTCCGCGCCTTCCACGCCTTCATTCACGAGAATCAGTTTGGAGTAATCGCAAGTGACGTAATTGCCGACGCTGAGAACTTTTCGCCAATCGGCAATATCGACGTTCTGCATATCTCCAACAATCTGTGTCACCTCGCGTATGCCGAAAAACACCGGCTGAATCGAAGCATTGTTGATCTCATTGAATATTTCACTGAACCCCTTGCCTATGGTTAGGCTTTTGGGAACATTTTCGTTATAAATGGGCATTGTCGGGCCCTGTTCGTACAAGATTTTCAAGGTGGCCACCGCCTTCCTCATGCGGCCGCCCCCTTCGTAGGCAAATGGCATCGTAACGATTGTGAGCGGGCTCTTGTCAAGGCCGTTCGCAAGCTTCTGGATGACAGGCAATGCGCCGCTGCCTGTGCCTTTTCCCGCGCCGCCCGCAATAATGATTGCGCGCAGAGGTTTCATCCACTGCTCAAACTCTTCCTTCTTGTCCTCGGCCGCTAACCTGCCTACCTCAGGATCGCCGCCCGCGCCACTTCCCGATTCCCCTAGCTCTAAAATCGTCAGTTGCCTGTTCCCCTCTATCGTTGCAACCCATTTGCCGAGGTTCGCTTTTTCTGTGTCGTTGAGATCGTGATTGACTGCCGATGTGTCAAAGAACTCTTTGAGCTGGGGGCCGTCGGTGTTCGCAACAAGAATAAAAAGGTAGGGAAAGTCTTCCGGTGCGATGGATGCCATAAAGCGGCGGGCATTGTTCGTGCCGCACCCTCCCGCGAAGGCAAATCCCAGCGTAACCACGCCTAAAGAAGGCGCATGCATCTTGTGGTGTAATTCATGTTCCACTGCGGCGGATGAAGGGGACGCTTTTTTTAGATTAACCCGTACCACAACTGCTGGTGAATGGGCCTTCTTCTTGCCGATAACCTTCTTCACGGATGGAACAGGCGAAAACACATCCTGGGTATAAGCTCGTTTCATGTAGTACCTCCACTGTTCGTTCTAATCTTAGATTCATAAATTTTTCTAATTTATGCTGGTCAGAAACGCTCATGTTCGCACTTTGGCCCCATTGGGCGTGTAAATTCCCTCGGGCCCTGTGCACTATGGTTTGTCAGGTTGAAGGAAGGCTGAAAGGGTCGTTTTTGTAACTCACCCATTGGGTCCTGATCTCCGGTACGCCTGGATTGCACTTGCCCCCTCATCAGCATTAACGATGACGGCGGTCTGAGGTTTCAAAATAGCCGGTCAAAATAGAAATCCTGGATCACACAATTTACCCGCGCGTGCCGGAGCGAAAATACCTCTTTACAATTCAAAGATTGTTTTGCTAATGTAGTCCCACTCCATCGGCGGAGCTTCCCCTCTTCTGGAGATCAAAATGAGAAGAATTCCCTGGCGCTACAAACGGCCTTTGGGCTTGCCGTCTACCCCTGCTGACCTGTCCTCGCACGAGAACGCCGGGCAAGAGCCGGCTTCGGATAAATCCGTGCTACTGCGCGGCGGAATGAGTGTCTGGATCGGCGCCTTGAAGCTCACCGCGCTCCTGGCGGTGGCCGGCTTCATCGGCAAACTGGCCGTGCAGCAGTTCCTGGGCATCGAGCTGGAACACTGGACCGCACCCGATCTGAGCCTTTTCGCCGGTCGCTGGGTGATGGACACCATGAACATTGTTGTGGAGCGGCTCATCTTCCACCCCTATCTTTTCGGTATTCCCGTTCTTCTGCTCCTGCTGCCGCCGCTTCTTTCCTTCTATCTACCTCACAAGCATCCTGCCCTCAGATTCACCACGTACTCCAGCATCGGCATCGCCGCCGCCGGGCTCCTGTTCGTCCTGGTGTGGTGCGAGATGCCCACATCGGAGATGAACGGCTGGCCTATTCAGGATTTAAATGTGCAAATGACCCCTCCCGGTCCAGGTCCGCGCGCGGCGCGTGTGGCCGACCTGAAAGCCATATTGCTGGTTTCAAAAATGGAGGGCGTGGCATATCAAAATGGCACCACATGTCATATTCCCATCCCCGAAACGATCAAGCCGTATCTGAAAGCCGCACAACCCGTCCAGGCTGCCCAAGACTACCTGAATGCCATGTATGCCTGGTCCGTCGTCATCTGCGTCGCCGCGTGGTTGATCTTCTATCTCCGCGCTCCGGTCGAGGAGCCGGCATTCATCGACCAGATACTCACCGGAATCAGAATCTTTGCATCCCTGATCCTGCTTCCCCTGGCCAGCTGCATGATCCCCTATATGTATGGCAAGTTGATCTACCCCACCACCTTTCCGGTTGTCACCTTGACCTATACAAACGGCGAGACCGGCAAAGCAATGCTCTTGATGGACAAGTCCGACACAGAGGTTACGCTTCTCCTGACGGACTTGAATGATGCTCAGGGTATCCACGTCGTTCAAAAACGCCGGGAAGATATCAAAAGTATGCGGCAATACAAATATCAGGACCTGCTGAATGTCATGCTGCGTCAATGCAACTGGGAGATCAACGGCCCCCAGGGCAATGCATCAAACTGATTCTCACCCGTGCTTGTCCCGTGAGCTGTTTTCGTCTCGGCGACACCATCCCCGTTTGCACAATGCCCCCCGATCTAGATACCATTGCCTATGGTTGATGAGACCAGCTTGAATTTATCTGGAAAGGTGCTACTGAAATGCGTAACTTCAAATCGTTCGTCGTCGCAGCCTTCGCGCTGTTGACTATCTTCTTTCTGGCGCCGGCTAAACTGGCGCACGCCCAGTTCCCCGCTTATCTCCACGCTCTCTCTGACCTGAAAACCGCACGCGGCTACTTGCAGATGCCTGTCAAGCCGGAAGCGAAAGACGCCTGCAAACATGCCGCAAAGGAGATCAGCCACGCCATCGACGATATGAATAAGGCCGCCATCGATGATGGCAAGAACCCCGAACTCATGCCCCGGCCGCAGGGCGGAGGTGGCAATGCGAATTGGCCGATTCACTCGGCAGTAAAGCTGTTGAAGGAAGCGCGTACCGATATTGAATACGGCCACGATCGGCCCGAGAACAAGGGGCTGCGCGAGCATAGCCTGGAGCATATTGACAAGGCGATTCTGGCCCTGACACCGTTCCTGAATTAACCGCTCCAGCCCATGCGAGGCAGCGCGTGTCCACCTGCGCGCTGTTGCCTCGCGTCGCTCAAGATAATCGTGCTTCGATCCTGGCCCTTCAGTCCGGCTCGATTACTGTTGATCCCTAGCTCTGGTTAATAGTGCCTTCTCCCTCATGACCGCAGGCGTAATCCTCACCCTCAAGGCCGGAGAAATGGGCCTGTGCATCGCCGGCGATAGCCACTCCATACCAACGCCAGCAAAACCGAGCTAGCCTCCTGCTTCGTTATCTCCGTCGGCCCGCGCGAGTAGCATTGCGTCGAGTGTCAAGCTCCACAAGATCGAGTGTCCCAATTCGAACACTAAATAAATATTTTTAAATCAAATATCGATGCGCTTCAGCTGCCGTGTATCTGATTGATATAAAATCATTTTCATCGCAACGCAAGTTCTGCGTGCTGGGCCTGCACCCGTTATTCACATTCTAAACGTAACGTTACTGAATATGGACTGATATTATCCAAATAGGGAACCCCTGCCAGGGATTCCCATAGTGGGAAATGCCGGCGGCTACCCCCGATGCTTCCGGCCTATGCCCGTAACCCAAAATCGGAGGTCAATCCATGAAACATTTTTCCATGCAACACATACCCCTCTCCACTGCGTATCTGTGCCAGGATTGCAACTGCGTGAGCAACTGTTCGACTCAATGTCCCGCTTGCGCCTCGTGTGTTCTGATGGGCCTGGAACCCGTTCTTAACCGCAAGCAGGAGAAGCGGTCGAGGGCTCGCACCCGTGCTGCCGAGTTCCCCGCTTGGCGCTCACCGCTCCATCTCGAAAAAGCACAAACCCAGCTCCGTTCAGTTGCATAAACAGGCGTGGGCGCGGACGCCGTTCTCATTTAACCCGGTTCGCATCTCATTCTTCGAGTTGCTCCGGGTTCTATAATGAACAATGGCCGTCCGCGTCTTAGGCCGCCTTACGTCTCCTGATACGCGGTCGCCACATCTCTTGCCCGGTGACCTCCCTTTGAATGACGCCATCATCATCCGCGGCGCGCGGACGCATAACCTGAAGAACATCTCCTGCGAGATCCCCCATGGCAGGCTGACGGTTATCAGCGGCGTCTCCGGTTCGGGCAAATCTTCGCTGGCCTTCGACACCATCTACGCCGAGGGACAACGGCGCTACGTCGAGTCGCTCTCCTCTTACGCCCGCCAGTTTCTCGAGCGCATTGAAAAGCCCGACGTGGATGAGATCGACGGTCTGGCCCCGGCCATCGCCATCAAGCAGAAAAACTCCACCCGCAACCCCCGCTCCACCGTTGCCACCGCTACAGAGGTCTACGACTACCTGCGCCTGCTCTACGCCCGCTGCGGCACGGTCCACTGCGTCCACTGCGACGGCCTGGTCAAGCGCGACTCCATCGACGAAATCGCCGAGGCCGTGTTGGCGCTGGGGACGGGAACCCGCCTCAACGTCCTCTTCCCCGTGCGCCACGCCGAGCCCGCGCTCGAATTCGACGCCAAGCCTGCACGCCGCGCCCCAAAATCCGCCGCCAAATCCGCCCCTAAGCCCACCCCTGAATCCCCTCTTACAGAGGCCCTCAAGGCCCGCCTCATCGAACTGCGCGCCTCTGGCTTTAACCGCCTCTATCAGCAGGGAAGCATCTTCGAGTTTTCCACTCCCGAGTCGCTCCTCGATCTCGACTTCACACTTCCCGTGTTTGTCCTATTGGACAGAATTGTCATCAGTTCCGACAATCGCGCTCGCATCGTCGACGCCGCCGAGATCGCCTACCGCGAGTCCGGTGAGGTCATCTTCGAGGAACTCCCGCGTGATGAAAACGCTCCCCGCCCGCGCTACCGCTTCAGCGGTTCCTACGAGTGCAAGAGTTGCCATCGCGCAGGCCGCGAGCCCGAGCCGCGCTTATTCAGTTTCAATAATCCCTTCGGCGCATGTCCCCGTTGCCAGGGCTTCGGCAACACCATGGACTTCGACCTGAACCTGATCATCCCCGACAAAGCGCTCACTCTCAACGGCGGCGCCATCGACCCCTGGAACCGTCCCAAGTACCGCCCCTGGTTCACCGAGTTTCGCCGCCAGGCTTCAGAACTGGGCGTGCCGCTCGACGTCCCCTGGCGCGATCTGCCCGAATCCGCGCGTGAAATTGTACTGCGCGGCAAAGGCTCATTCGTAGGCGTCCTTGGCTTCTTCGCGCAGATGGAGCGCAAAAAATACAAGCTCCACGTTCGCGTCATGCTCAGCAAATACCGCGGTTACGCCGAATGTCCCGATTGCCGCGGCCAGCGCCTTCGCGCCGAGGCTCGCAGCGTCCGCGTCAACGGTATGAGTATTTGCCAGGCCACCGCCCTCACCATCGCCGAAGCCAAAGCCTTCTTTACCGCGCTCCGTCTCTCGCCCATGCACGAGGAGATCGCCGGCCCCATCCTCGAAGAGGTTCGCCAGCGCCTCAGTTTTCTCGACGCTGTCGGCCTGGACTACATCACCCTCGACCGCCTCGCCTCCACGCTCTCCGGCGGAGAGGCGCAGCGCATTCAGCTCGCCACCTCGCTCGGCTCGCAGTTAGTCGGCACGCTCTATGTCCTCGATGAACCATCCATCGGCCTGCATACTCGCGACACCGCCCGCCTTATTCGCATTCTCAAAGAGCTGCGCGACCTGGGCAACACCATCATCGTTGTCGAGCACGACGCCGACATTCTCCGCTCCGCCGATCATCTCCTCGACCTTGGCCCCGGCGCAGGCGAGCTGGGCGGCAAGCTTCTCGCCGAGGGCCTGCTCGCCGAAATCGAAGCCAATCCCGCCTCCCTCACCGGCCGCTATCTCTCCGGCCAGCTTTCCATCCCCATACCCGCGCGCCGCCGTCCGCCCGGCCGCGAGCGCCTCGTCCTGCGCGGAGCCACCGCCAACAACATCCACTCCCTCGATGTCGAAATTCCCCTCGGAATGTTGGTCGCCATCACGGGAGTCTCCGGCTCGGGCAAATCAACGCTGGTCCATCAAATCCTCTATCGCGCCGTCGCCCGCGCCCTCGGTCAATCCGACGGCGCCGACCCCTCCAGCGTCTACCAATCCCTCACCGGCGTCGAGCGCCTCAACGACGTGGTTCTCGTCGATCAGACCCCCATCGGTCGCACTCCGCGCTCCAATCCCATCACCTACATCAAGGGCTTCGATCTGGTCCGCGAACTCTTCGCCGCGCAGCCCGAGGCCAAGCGCCATTCGCTCACTCCCGGCCACTTTTCCTTCAACGTTCCCGGCGGCCGCTGCAACACCTGCGAGGGCGATGGCACGGTCACGGTCGAAATGCAATTCCTCGCCGATGTCGAGCTGCCCTGCGAGGACTGCAATGGCACCCGTTATCAAACCAAAATCCTCAACGTCCCCTACAAGGGCAAAAACATCCACGAAGTTCTGCAACTGACCGTCAAGGAAGCTCTGCGCTTCTTCGCCGGCCAAACCCGCCTCCTCGAAAAGCTCGCCGTCCTCGACGAGATCGGCCTCGGCTATCTCCGCCTCGGCCAATCGGCCACCACGCTCTCCGGCGGAGAGGCGCAGCGCGTCAAGCTCGCCGCTCATCTCGCCCAGGTCCGCGCCGTCAATGCCACCGCCATGCCCTCGCAGGCCAGCCGCGTCCTTTACATCCTCGACGAGCCCACCACCGGCCTCCACTTCGACGATGTATCCAAGCTCCTCACTGCCTTCCGCAAGCTCATCGACGGCGGCGGCTCGCTCATCGTCATCGAGCACAATCTCGACGTCATCAAATCCGCCGACTGGGTCATCGATCTCGGCCCTGAGGGCGGTGATGCCGGTGGCCGCATCGTCACCGAAGGCACTCCAGAACAAATCGCCGCCAACCTCCTCTCCCACACCGGCCAGTGGCTCGCTCGCGTCCTCTGACCGTCGCACAATTCCGCTAACTCGCTTACTGGCTAACTCACTGACTAGCTAATCCCGCGCAGCGGGGGCTAATCCGCTGACTTGCTGATTCGCTAACCTGCTGACTAACTGACTAGCTGCCCCGCCAACCTGCTCATCGCGTACAATCACTCATAATCGGAGGTTCCCCATGCAGCGTCGCGATTTTCTCACCGCCTCTCTGGCTGCATCCACCGCGGCCCTCACGCCTAACCTTGCTGCCCAGCCCGCCACCGCTAGCCCGCGCGACTATTACCTCATTCGCCGCTACCAGTTGCGCTCAGGCCCTCAAACCGCCCTCACCCAAAACTATTTCGTCGACGCGCTCATTCCTGCGCTCACCCGCATGGGCATAGGGCCTGTCGGAGCCTTTCAGGAGGAGGTCGGAACCGATTCTCCTGCTTACTATCTGCTGATCCCCAGCAGCTCATCCGAGACTCTGACGCAGCTGACTCTTCGCCTGGCCGATGACCCCGCCTTCCTCAAGGTCGCCGATCCCTTCTGGAACGCGCCCGCCTCCGCACCCGCCTTCGAGCGCGTCGAAAACTCTCTTTTGCTGGCCTTTGCCGGTTGGCCGCGCATCACGCCTCCTCCCGCCTCGGCCACCAACTCCAAACGCATCTTCCAACTGCGCACCTACGAAAGCCCCAGCGAGCAGGCTCACATCCGCAAGATCGAGATGTTCCACGACGGCGAGCTCGACTACTTTAAGGACGCGGGCTTCCATCCCGTCTTCTTCGCCGATAAGCTCTCCGGCTCGCGCATGCCCTGCCTCACTTACATGCTCAGCCTCTCCGGCCTCGACGAGTACTATGCCCGCTGGGATGCCTTCCGCAACCATCCCGGCTGGAAAAAGCTCTCCGCCAACCTGCGCTACAGCTACGAAGCCATCGTCAGCAACATCACCAACCTCATCCTCAGCCCGCTGCCCGCTTCGCAGCTCTGATTTTTTTGTTGCTAATAATCCGGGCGCCCTATGCTCGCCACGTTTTTGTTTTTGCGGAATAGGGGCCACTCTCGACAGGTCTTCGTCGAGGGGGTGATCTAAGGGAGGGGTACCACGAAGCGAGTATAGTAACGACCAGCGTAAACAATTTAGAATCAATCTATGGTGGGGTGAAGGGATTCGAATCGAAGAATAAGTTATTTATTTACATAAGAATACAAAAGGTCTACTTAATAATACCCCCGAATATACATCCCTATGATCAGGCACCCTCTGTGATGAATGGAAATACAACAGAATCAACGCATCTGAGGCACGACCTCATTCTAATGCGTCTGTCCTCGCTCTGCCAACAATGTCATCCGGTACGGGTCAAGATTTCTCAGAAATTGCACTGCTGGAGGTTCACCTATAGAGGATTTTTGAATAGGATGCAAATTATGAGCACCGGCAGTCCCATCATCGAGCGCACAACGCCCACCATCCTGATAAATCGGGACGAGGTTTTGCGCCGGACCGGGTTAAAGAAATCAACGATTTATGGAGTGATACGCCAGGAATAATTTCCTCGCCATGTGCTGAAAATTGAAAACACGGTCGCCTGGGTCGAGGCGGAGATCGAAGCCTGGATCCAGGAACGTGAGGCTCTTCGGTGCGGCCCACCGGCCAAGAAAGCCGCGATTCCGATGCGGCAACTTCCAATGCCGATACCATCGGCGCCGCGCGTAGCTTCGACCCAGCAGAAGTTCATGCCGATGCCAGTGATGTCGGCGAAACTGACCCCGCAGCTCCTCAAGAAGTTAACGGAAGGAGCAACATACCGGTTGAAGGCCTTTGAGCCGGAGATGTTTTTTGATGCTGCAACTGGCAAACTCTAGCAGTGTGTTATGCAGGTGGAAACGCAGATGTCCTTCGGTTCTGGCCATGAGTGATACCGGTTGCACCATTTTTCTGCAGGATATATAGAATCTCCCCCGAAAGCTTCACCGACCTCTGGAACGCAGCAATCGCATCTTGCAGCCGGTCGAAGATTCGCGCCTGCCCGATCTTTCCGTCAGGCGGCCGCGAATGTTACGGCGCACTGTTTGCACACCTGGTGAGGCTCGACCCCAGGAAACATTCGATCAGACGGTCTGGATTGGCTGATGCCGGATCAATAGCCGCAAGTCCGTCCCTGAAGTCGCACATCGAGTACTCCTAAAGAGAACGGCGTTTGCCAGTGCGAATCGTAGTCTTGACATGGGCTTCTGGTATTTCACCATCCCCGTCGAGATCCCTGATTCGATGGTTTGCCACAGACGAAATTGAAGCTGGAAATCGAGAGGAGTCAGTTCGCGGTCTCTACTCTTTTCAAGTTGTCGTCCGGCAACCGATCGACCAGCAAGAGCAGAGGATCGATGCCCGCTTTTTCAGGAAGATCGCTGGTAACGAATGTGTAGACTCCATGCGTGCCGGTCATATGCACCAGTTGCCTGGCGAGCACCTTTCCGTAACGATTGCCTTGCTGCGGAGCGGCGAGAGCGCCTACTTCGATCCAATCGTCCACCGGCACCTCGGTCTCCACGCCTTTGGTATCCGCCTTGTATTTGTGCGTTTCCACGACGACCGTAACGTCGTACTTGCCATCCGCCCGCTTCGTTGCCGTTGCGCTCAGGGCGCGGTTGGAGAAGAGCGTGATCTCCTCGAACAAATCCTTCAGCAGGTATTGATCCTGAAGCGGAGTTTGTTCGCGCAATGCATCCACCAGATCCCACGAAGTAGGGTAGGGAGGCTGTGCGTATCCATAGCGCGCAATGAGCTTACGCAGAGCGCGGTTGATGGCATCTTCGCCGATCCTCTCACGCAGGTAATACATCACCACGCTTCCTTTGCGATAGTGAATGTACCCCTGGCTGGATTCGACCCGCATCAGCGGCATCTCCTTGATGCGCTCCGTGCCGCGCGATCGCAGGTAGTTGTCCATCTCATACTTCATGAACTTCCGCATGGCATCGCGCCCATACTCCTTTTCCATGACCATCAAAGCCGAGTACTGGGCGAGGGTTTCAGAGAGCGAGGTTGCGCCTTCCATGTTTGCGCCAATCACCTGATGCGCCCACCACTGATGCGCCATTTCATGCGCCACTACGTAGAAGACCATGTCGATGTCGTCCGGCTTTTGAATGCTGGCGATGAATCCGATCGACTCGGAATAGGGCATGGTTCCGGGAAAGGCCTGCGCAAAGGATGCGACGCGGGGAAACTCGATGATTCTTGCCTGTTTGTTGGGGTAGGGTCCGAAGTTGGCGGTGTAATAGGCGAAGGACTTCTCCACCGAGTTCACCATCTTCTCGACATTCCACGGATGTTCATTCAGGTAATAGACCTCGATGTCGATTCCGTTCCAATTGCGCCGTTCCACCTGGTAGCGCGCCGAGAGAAACGAGTAAAAGTTCATCGCGTAGTGGTCGAGTTTGTATTCGTAGAAGTTGCGGCCACCCTGCTGCCATTGGCGAAGCAGCGAGCCCGGAGCAATCGCAATCTGGTCGCCGCTGGTGCTGATGACCGTATCCACGTTGACCCAGTCGGAGTTGTTGCTGATGTAGTTGTTCATGCAGTCGGCTGCGCAGTTGCGCTCCAGAGCCGGCATCAGTTCCTTATCCTTCAGGCCAAATCGCTTGCGGTCGTTGGGATCGGTCAGTTCGTTGGTTGCCTGATAGCCAATCTGCGGCACAATTCCCGAATTGAGAAAGCTCCCGTTCTCCACCACGCCGGTCATGGTCAGCGAGTTTTCAAAGCCGCGCGGGTGGGACTCGACATCGAATTGCATAGTGCGAGTCTCGCCTGGCGCTAGCGGCGTTGTGAGCTTGTAGATCCGGTATCCCAGCCGCTTGTCCTCCTGCGCCAGTTGCGCTCCGGGCAGGTCGATACTCTCCTTAAAATCGCGATCCATGGTGAAGTGCATGGTGTCCAGCGGCTGGCCGGTTTCATTCTTGATCTGCTCCGCTCCGCGCATCACCAGCTCGCGCGTTGCGGGATAGAGCGCAATGTCGTATTTCACATCCGTGATGCGCGGCTGCGGAAAATGCTCATAGCGCTTGTAGTTTTTCTCGTAGTCGGCCTGGCGCGCCAATCCGTCGTGCTCACTCTCAACATGATTCAGCACTTCGGTGTTGTAAAAAATCCATGAGCCAGTGAGGACAAAGCCTACGGCGGCCACGGCAACGCACACCCTCAGCGCGCCGCGGAAGCGCAGCCGGGCATTGGTCATGCGCGCCTTCCATCGCGTATCACATCCGCGCTGCCAGAACAGGATGCTGGCCAGTGCCAGCAGAAGGCTGAAGAAGCTCCAATACACTGCGAACCAGCCCCAGCATTCCATGTAGGGATGATAGCCGAAAAACTCTGAATAGGTCATGGAGGGAAGACTGCCGTATTGCACCATCAGAGTGGCGACGCGCAGAGGATTCCACATAAACACATTCGCCACCACGCATCCGATAAAGGCAAAATATCCGACATATTTGTTCGGAGACAGCACGTGAATCAGGAAAGCCGCCGCCGCAAGAAAGGTAAAGGAGAGCATATCCTGGCCAAGGAGTTTCTCCGCATAGAGGCCCAACTGAAAGCGCGTGTAGCCATGCGCCGTCTGCACGCAGATGGCAGCCAGCAACCCCAGCGCTTGAATGGAGGAAATTGCCGTCATCAGCGCAATGAACTTCGACACATAGGCAGGCCACTCCGGCACCGGCAACGCATCGTTGACCTCATCAGCGCGCGCATCCCGCTCCTCCCACACCAACATGCCGGCAAAGAAAGTGATCAAGGCAATCAAGAATAAATACAGGGAACCCGTGATCATCTCGATCATGCGATAGGTTACAGGCCGGGAGCTGAGTCCATAGCCTTCGGTTGCGGAGAAGATGAGCGAGAGGAAGCAATTCAGCAGCGCCGCGCAACTGACGACAATGAACGTGACTGTTTTGAGCATGCGACGGTACTCGATGCGAATGGAAGCCAACAACTGCTTCCAGTGCGCGGCGGCTCCAGAGCTGAGTGGAACTTCGGCGAGGACAAGCGCCGGCGCTTCAACCTGCGCATCAGCCTGCTCCCGCAGCTTTCTTTTCGATACTCGGGCAGTTCGCTCCGTGAAGCTGAAGCGCCAGTAGGCGAAAGCGAAGATCAGCGCCCCGACGGCCAGCCATAGCAGCCTGCTCCACAGCAGCAGCCCGGAGATGCCAAGGGCGTTGCTGTTGCGCTCGGCAACCGTCCAATACTTGGTCAGCAATGCGAAGCCATCGTTGCCGAAGGGATCAATCATGGCCGCGAGCTTCTCATTCCGCATATCGCTTGTGAGCACTCTGGCCACGCCACTCGATACCAGCAGCAACAAACCTCCCAGAAACGAGAGCACGGTGCTGCGCGTGAGCACGGCGATGGTAAAGATGATGGCCGCGATAAACAAGGTGTTGGGCAGAGCAAAGACCAGAATGCCCTGCCAATGCGCAGCCCACACAATGGGGCCGAAGCGCTCCACATCCGCCCAGGGCATGAAGCGCGCCAGCAGCGCGCCTATGGAAATGCCCAGCATGGGAATGGTGGAGATGACCACCGCGCCGAGAAATCTTCCCAACAGAAAATCCACCTTGCGGATGGGCTTGGTAAAAAGAATCTGGTGCATGTTGCAGGCGAACTCGCGCGTGGCGGCCGAGTTTACGAACGCCGTCACCATCAGCAGGGTGATAAACCAGAAGATGGCGTAAAATTGCTCGACGACATACGGGGCATTGCGATAGGTATTGCCGATCGACCCGCCAATCTGGACTTGGTCGCTGCTCATGGCAAGCATAACAAACAGAGAGACAATCCCCGTGAAGACCCATAGCATGGTCGAACGCAGCCAGTAGCGGATTTCGAAGAAGAAGAAATGGCGCATAAAACTCCTAATTGAGGCCGGCAATACAGGAGAAGAAGACATCCTCGAGGTCGGGAGCCACAGGCGAAAAACCTTCCTCCGGCAAGACCTCGGCGTAAACATGGATTTGAGTCCGCCCGGCGGCCAACTTGTTCGAGATGACGTGCAGGCGTCTGCTGTACTCATTTACCACGTTGCGTTCAATTGTCTTGCGCCATATCTTGCCCTCAAGGCCTCTCACCGCCTTGTCGGGAACTCCTGAAAAAAGCAGCTTTCCCTGGTGAATGATGGCCATATTGGCGCATAATTCCATCACGTCCTGCACGATGTGCGTGGAGAGGATGACGATGACGTTCTGACCGATTTCGGCGAGCAGATTATAGAAGCGATTGCGCTCGCCGGGGTCCAGGCCCGCTGTCGGCTCATCCACGATAAGCAGTTGAGGATTGCCGATCAGCGCCTGCGCAATGCCAAAGCGCTGTCGCATTCCGCCCGAGAATCCGATCAGGTTCTTGCGCCGATATTCCCACAGATTCACCCGATGAAGCAGAGCATGCACGACTTCCTTGCGCTGTTTGCGGTGTGCGATCCCCTTGAGAAGGGCAATGTAATCCAGCATCTCTTCGGCATTGACGCGGGGATAGACGCCAAAATCCTGCGGAAGATAGCCCAGGATCTTGCGTACCTCATTCTTTTCTCGAAGCACGTCGAGATCGCCCAGTCGGATGGAACCGGCGTCTGGCTCCTGCAGCGTCGCAATGGTTCGCATCAGCGTCGATTTTCCAGCCCCGTTTGGCCCCAGCAATCCAAACATTCCATGCGGAATGGTTAGACTCACGTTGTCCAGCGCGCGAACACCGCCCTTGTAGACCTTGGTCAGGCTCTCGATACAAAGTTCCATTGCCGGTTATTCCTCCAAAATGATAAACGCGATAATGCTTACAGCCGTGAAATGAGATACATGATAATTTTCCGCTTCGAATTCCCAAGAGGAGTGAGTTCACAGAGGCTTCCAGGACGCCAGGAAGAAGCTCGCAATAAATAATACTGGATCGGCGGCGGAAAAGTTCCCTTGTTGCACAGGATGGACTTCGGGAAGCACATTGCCGCCGGATTCTCCGGCATGACATTGTTCCCTGCGGATCAAGCGAGCCTTGAAATCGGATGGAGGCTCTCGATCCCGCGTGCTCGTGCATGAAAGGGACGCGAAAACTCCGAAAACCATGAAATGCGGCGTGACCGATGAAGCTGTCCGGTTCAAGCGGAGTGTCGGGTTGTCATAGCAAACGTTTTGATACTCCTGGTTGAACTGATGAATGGCCCCGCGCCATCTCAAATACATCCACCTGTAGAGGAGCGGATCAGCCGGAATCTTCGAGGCCATGAACTTGAATCCAATGACAAAATCCATGCGTTCGCAACCGCGCTGATTCAATTTCACCTGTGCGTCGTAGGCATATTCCCGCATCTCGACGAGCACGCCGAGTTTGGACAGTTCGTAGATGATTTCTGCCTGACGAAGGGAAGGGACGGGCCGTCGGACGCAGTTGAATCCGCATGCGCTTCTGCCAGGGCTTCCGGCTCATTTGCGGGCGCCAGCGTCGCAGGATTCCTTCTAGTCTACGTCTCAGGTGAGGCACTGATGATGATTCATGCGTTTCACCGTTGATTCCCCTCTGCAATCTTGTCCCGGATTGGCGATTCAGCAGAAGGCGGAGACCAAGGATTTAAGCTCTTGCTTCGTATTTCCATGATGAGCCACGAGCAACCGCTTCGGGAATTGGACTCTGCTGCGCCTTCGAGTTGCCGTCTGGCAACTGATCGAACAAAATAATATTGAGCAGCGACCGATGCACCTGGATGCGGCCGTTGTAATCGATAAGGCCGAGTTTGCGAAAGCGGTTCATGAAGAAACTGACGCGGGAACGTGTAGTGCCAATCATCTCCGCCAGGGTTTCCTGCGAAATGGGAGGAATAAAGATGTCCGGGTCACCCGGCTTGCCAAATTCCGCCATCAACAGGAGAATCCGCGCCAAGCGCTTTTCGCTGGAGTTGAATAGTTGATCAACAAGATCTGCCTGGGTACGCATATTGCGGGCCAGCAAGAATTTCAGAAAGAAATCGGCGAACGTAGGCTCGTTATGCATTACACGGGTCATCTCTTCCCTTGTTATCTTGAGCGCCACGCACGAGTTGACAGCAGATGCCGTCGCCAGGCGCTGTCCGGGTGTTGAGGCCAGCGACTCCTCTCCAATGAAGTCGCCCACGGAGAGGAACGTGATTGTGGCCTCTTTGCCGTTCTGCGAAACTACGGTAAGTCTTGCCCGGCCGCTCTGAAGATAGAAGACGGAGTCCGCGGGATCACCCTGGGTAAAAAAAGTCTGTTTCGGCTTTATGTCAATCATTCTTCGTCCGAGACCGGTGTGCGTAAGAAAGGCAGCGGGGTCGAATGTCGATTTGTTCAAATCGGTCATTAACATAGAACCTCCTTCGAGGCGGTTCGGATGCAGGCTTGGGACTGCGGCGGATCGATTAAAGATCACGGAGGGGACACTTCAGTAAGGCAAAGCATCCTTCGAAACTTGGCGCATACATCACCTAGGGAAGCTACACTTCTTACAGTCTGCCTTGAGTATGCTGTAGATGGAATTATCCGGGTATCGGGGATGCTGCTAATAATGAGGGGCTTTGTCCGGAAAACCCTGACAAAAGGCGCATGCGCGTTCTATATCGGGCAGAAAAGCAATCTGGGACAGAATCACTACTGAGCCGGGCGGCCCGGCTCACTCTCCAGTGTTTCCGGGGTTAATAGCCCCATCTGCACGGCAAAACGAACCACATCACTACGCGTCCGAAGTCCGAGCTTCTCAGTAAGACGTGAACGATATGTCTCGATGGTTTTAACACCCACAAATATTTGCTGGGCTATTTCTGTACTGGTGTAACCCCGCGCCACGAGCCTGAGAACCTGCAGCTCACGTTGACTAAGTATGTTTGCCGGTCGCTTGGAGCCAGCTATACCACTTCTTTTCTTCAGCACGTCTTGGACAAGAATGTTGGCCAGACGCGGATCCACGAAGATTCCTCCGCGATGCACCGCCCGTATGGCGGCAATCAGCTCCGCGTCCACCGCTCTTTTTAGCAGGTAACCCGAGGCCCCGGCAGCCAACGCCGATCTTAGGTAAGCAGGGTCATCATGCATGGTGAGGACGAGGACACGGGTTTCGCGGCAATCTCGCGCCATCTCTTGCAGAGCCTTCATGCCACCAACCCGAGGCATGGTGAGGTCCAGCAAGGCCACATCCGGCCTCGTTTCCCGCGCCGTTTGAACCGCTTTCTCTCCATCGGAAGCTTCCGAGACAACTTCCATATCGGCCTGGGCATTCACCAGCATTTTCAGACCTGCGCGGAGAAGTGCGTGATCATCCGCAATCATGACTCTGATCTTGTGTGTTCGTGCCGGCATTTCAAATGCTCCTCCGCCCCACTGAAGGCTGGAAGTCCTGGTTGGCAAGTGGGACTTGCACCAGAATCATGGTTCCCTTGCGCTGAGGAATGAAACTAACCGTTCCTCCCAACATTGCCGCTCTCTCTCGCATACTTTGAATCCCCAGGCGGTGCGAAGAGACAGCCACAGCCTTAGCGTCAAAGCCACATCCGTCATCGATTACAGTTACTTTCACAGCGCTAGCGGAAAGGGTAAATCGAATGTTAACCGCCGTGGCTCCCGAATGTCTGGCCACATTGGTCAAGGCTTCCTGAAGAATGCGATATAACGCGATCTGAATTGTAGAGGGCAGGTTGCTGAAATCAAGCTCATTGGGCGCGAGATTTACGGCGATCTTGTGGGTCTTTGTGTACTCTGCAGCGTATCGGCTCAGCGCCACACCCAAGCCATGATCGTCCAGCACCGTTGGATGAAGACCGCGGGAGAGCCGGCCGACCTCATCGATGGCCTGGGCAGTGATTTCCCGCAGCCGATTTCCCTGTACTTTAACATCTGCCAGTTTCCTGGAGTCTTCCAGGGTCCGCAGGCCGACCAATAGAGCGGTCAGCAACTGGCCGGCTTCGTCATGCAATTCACGCGCAATCCGTCGCCGTTCCTCTTCTTGCGCCGAAATCGTGTGTTCCAGGAGGAGTCGGTGCATCGCTTTGCCCTGTTCGATTTCCTCGGCCTGCTTGCGTTTTGGCTCGCTCAGATCGGTGATCACCATGCCCAGGGCCTGGCCCTTAAATCCACGAAACCGGTTCAGTGACAAATAGACCGGAATCAGCGTTCCATCTGCGCGACGCAGGTTGAACTCGCCCTTTACCGCCGCCTTTCGAGCGTCGGCAAGCAAAGTTATGAACCTGTCTCGATCTGTTTCCACAACCAGCGACTGCACCGCAATTCCGGGAATTTTCGCCGCAGGCCGGCATATCATTTCTGCAAACCCGCGATTGCAGTAGAGCACTGTACCATCCCGTGACAGAGTCGCCGCGCCTTCGCTCATGGCCTCTACCAGCATCCGATAAGCGGGTTCACCGCCTTTTAACGAAATCACCTGCTCTCCGCGACGACCGGAAACCATCAAAGCATCCACTTCGCCGGACAGTATGGCGCGAAGAGTTTCCTCCGCAGTTTTCAGCCGGGCGCGAAGCTTAGTTTGCTGGTCCGAATGTGTAGAGGCCGTCAGTTTGCGTCGATCAGGTCCGTGATTTTTACGTTTTTCTTGTCGCGCACCAACTTTACTGTGCAGCCCTCTCTGGAGGACTCGATCATCGGAATGCGTGCGCTTGATGGACATATGATATTTGAGCCCTTACTTCAACGTATTGGCTGAAGATCCAACCCCACAATGACGCTCTCGGTCTTTGAGAGGTTTCCAATGATCTTCTTGACCGGCGGCGGCAGCCTTCTCACCAGGGTCGGAATGGCGATGATCTGATCGCCCTTGGCCAATTGAGGCTTCTCAAGCAAGTCGACGACTTCGATGCAATACTTACCCTTCAGCTTGTCCTCGCAGATCTTCTTGAGGTTGGCGATTGCAGTAACCGAATTAGGGGTTTGGCCCGCGATGTAAAGCCGCAACCGGTAAAAGTCACTTTTGCCGGCCTTGGCAGACCCTTTCTTTACCGGACTCTTCTTTGCTGAACTCTTTTTCATATCGGTGCTCGTTTTCTGACCCACATGGGCCAAGCTTGCTACTCAGCAGCAACGAGTGCGCTTGGGCCCTCAACGATTGTGGCCTGCATGTGATCCTTCAACACGATACCCAATTTAAGGCCTCTCTTACTCACGATGAGCTCACGAGGTTCGCGCGAATGTGCCATGCCGCGGGATTTCAGCACGTAAAGCTCACGTCTCGGACGCCCATTGGGCTTGCTATCCCGCAACACAATCCAGGTGTCCATGAGAGAGGAAACAGCCGCAGCGGTTCTCTCCTGGGGGTCTCCCGCGAAGGTCAGATTAGTGAACATCGATGTGATCTCTTCCATCTTGAGAAAATCTACCAGGCGCACGAGCATCGATTTCATGTCATAACTGCCCGAGGCCGAAACCAGGTTGGTAATCGGGTCAATGACCACGATGGTTGGCCGAAACTGGGTGATCAGCCTGTGAATAATGGCCAGGTGTCCTTCCAGGCCGATGCTGGTTGGTCGCATTGCATTGAAGTGCAATAAGCCTTTTTTTACCCACCGCTCCAGGTTAAGGCCAACCGAGCGCATGTTGCGGAGAATCTGGCTGGGTGATTCTTCAAAAGTGAAATACAGGCAGCGTTCGCCGCGGGCGCAGGCGGCGCTAGTGAAGTTGGCCGCCAGGCTGGATTTTCCTGTTCCCGCCGTGCCGGTCACCAACACACTGCTTCCACGGAAATATCCCTTACCCTCCATCATCTCGTCCAAAGTGGCAATTCCCGTCGAAACGCGGGCCGTGAGAGCTTTGTGAGTCAGTACCAGAGAGGTGATAGGCACCACCGAGATGCCGTCTTCATCGATCAGGAAGGGATATTCATCGGTGCCATGGGAAGTGCCCCGGTACTTGACGATGCGCAACCGCCGGGTGGAAATCTGTTCCGTTACCCGATGATCCAGCGAGATCACGCAGTCGGCGACGTATTCCTCCAGCCCGTGACGGGTCAACGTGTCGGTTCCGGCTTCCCCGGTAACAATCGCGGTAAGATTCTGCTCTTCCAGCCAGCGGAAGAGCCGGCTGAGTTCAGATCGCAGTATCGATGCGTCCTCAATTCCGGAAAAAAGCGCCTCCACGCTGTCCAGGACAACGCGCTTCGCTTTGATCGTTTTGACAGCGTGGGCCAAACGGATGAACAGGCCCTCCAGGTTGTATTCTCCAGTCTCGGCAATCTGGTTTCGTTCAATGGAAACGAAATCCACCGATAGCTTCTTGTGTTTGATAAGTTCACGCAAATCAAAACCCAGCGATGCGACATTGGCCGTCAGCTTCTCCTCGGTTTCTTCAAAGTTCATGCATACGCCAGGCTCGCCGTATCGAACCGCGCCGTGCACCAGAAATTCAATTGCGAGTAAGCTCTTGCCACATCCCGCGCGGCCACAAACCAGCGTGACGCGGCCTTTGGGCAGGCCTCCGCCTGTGACCTCATCCAGTCCCTTGATCCCCGTCGGGACCTTGGCGAGCGAGGGGCGAGCGGCTTTGGGCATTGGCTTGGCGTGGGGCATAGCAAGCCTCCTGAGATTCAGGTCGGTTAGGCAAGGGAGCCAAACTTCGGTCATAGGTTAACATGACGAATCCCTCTGTGCCAATGCCCAGCCGCGGAGTTCTCCCTATCGCAAGCAACAGGCGGCTCAAAAGCGGGCAGAAGAGACTCGCGAAAAGCAAGCTTCCGCTCATTGCAGTCTGGGAACTTGATTTATGGGATCGGGGTGCGGAAGCCATCACTTTGCATGGTTCAAATCTTGCCAAGCAGCAGAAGAACCACTACGATCGCGAGGACCAGCCCCAACCCTCCGGACGGATAATAACCCCAGTTTCTGCTATGTGACCACGTGGGAACCGAGCCAATCAGCACCAGTATCAGAATCACGATCAAGGCAATTCCAAGCATACCTCACTCCTATGCGCTGAGGACTTCGAATAATCCTCAGACCCAGCTTGCCTCAGATATTACTTCGTCGTCCGGAGATCAGGTTGAAAATGAGAACGATTAGCGCTAAGACCAGCAGCAGGTGAATCAGGCCGCCGGCGATATGGAAGCTAAAACCCAGTAGCCATAGAACAAGGATAATGACAAAGATTGTCCAAAGCATAGTTACTCCTTGTGGGTGTTGCGGGCGCTTGTGAGGTGCAAAGTGTCTCAGGCGCCCGCAAGAACCACGCTTGATTATTAGTTGGCAGCGATAGCTTGAGCTTTTGCTTCTCTGACCGCGTCGAGGAACCGGCCAGCCGAGGCCGGCGCGGCGACTTCGCCACGCAGAACGCGGTGTGTGGAGACGTCACGGCCGTAGAAAGCATCCATGGAGCTATTGTCGCGGCGAATATCGGCTCCGGTCAGAGTGAGACCGGCAAAGGCGCCTTTGGATCGCGAGTAGGTAAGGAGCTCGGTGCTCAGCTTCCAGTCAGTATCGGCGGAAGCATGGCGCCCCACCGGTCCGGCTGCCGCTGAGGCGTCCGCGCCGATCTGAAACTTGGCGTTTTCCAAGCGCTGCATCCCTTTATCGCCCTGGAATATCATGACCAGATCCACGCCTTCGACGCCGATCTGCAATCCCCAGTTGCCGCCGGTAATGGCAAAGAACGCCGGCGCGCTCCATCCGTTTTCGGTCCGGCAGGTGGCAACGCCTTTGCCATTCTCTCCGCCAAAGACAAAGCCGGCCTTGATCATGTGCGGCACCACGGCCACACACTTTGCGTGTTCCAGTACTTCTTCAGGGATGCCTTTATCCGGCGCGTTCATGATCTGGTGCAGCACCAAGGCCGCATTGTCCAGCCGGTTCTGCACTTCTTCACGAGTCTCGGCCCAGGCAGCGGTAGCCGCGCCAAGACAGAATAATGTCACAAACGTCATAAACTTTTTCATGTGTTTCACCTTTTCTACCCATGCGCAGCGTCACCAGCATTACGCGCATTCGAGGCGCACAAGGTAGTTTCCATACTAAGGGCAGAGTGTTGTTCCGTCTGAGCTAAAACGCACAGGGAACATTCGGCATGCACTACCGAAAATGTGCCTTTTTAGCATCTTTTCAATAGTGTGCAAAAGGAGACAGACTGACCCCCCCCCCCCCCACACACAGGCATGATCTAATTAGGGAACCTCTGATTAAGTCCCGCAGCCGCATCGCAG
>Ga0326728_10002313_pt1 | contig 64014 bp, 47 predicted proteins | sample MB3enrmetagenome_FD_207602 | JGI IMG/M metagenome (GOLD analysis project Ga0326728, IMG submission 207602) | Lab enriched peat soil microbial communities from McLean, Ithaca, NY, United States - MB31MN | ecosystem: Environmental > Terrestrial > Soil > Wetlands > Peat | place: USA: New York...
CCGCCTGCGCGAGATTCGCCGCATGTTTGGCTCGCGCGTCGCGCACATCGTCGAAGGCTGCACCGATACGTTCGTCGAGCCCAAGCCCGACTGGGTGGAGCGCAAGCGCGGCTATCTCGAAGAAGTGCAGCACGCCGACGACGAAACCCGCCTGGTTTCGGCCTCCGACAAATTGCATAACGTCCGGACAATCCTCGCGGACTTTCGTAACCATGGCGATGCCATCTGGATACGGTTTAATGGGAAGAAGGAAGGAACGCTCTGGTATTACCGGGCGCTGAGTGACGAGTACGCGAAGAAGCCGAATCGCATTACGCGCGAGCTTGAGATCGCAGTGCAGGAACTGGAACGCCTCGTCAAAGCCGGCAATCGATAGTGTCCTATCTTCGCGCCGCTCTTCTCCGCGACCTCCGCGGATCCTCGGCGCTCTCTGCGGTCAAAGTCTTTCAGCCGCTGGATTCAAACACTATGCGGAAGCCAGCGTGGTGCAAACCGCGAAGCCCTCTTCGCGAAAGGTCTCGAAAACATCATGAGTCAAATGTTGGATTTGGTCCGCGAGTCGAAGGTGCCGGCAAACCTGATGCGGGCAGCGGCACGCGGTTCACTCTCGGTGCCAAGCGCAGAAACAATCGAAATCCTGGTTCATCTTGCTCTCCATCACAAAGGGCTGGGACAGGAAGCGCGCATCACGCTGGCGGGCTGGGACGAAAAGGCGTGTCTGGCCGCCGCATCGGATCCCGCAACCAGCGCCGAGGTTCTAGGCTATTTCGCTTCGCTTGAAAATCTGCGAACTCCGCTGCTTCCTGCCCTCGCGGAAAACACATCGGTCAAGGAAGAGGCTCTGGGCGAGATGGCTCGTCACGGAGCGCGTCCGGTGATCGCGGCGCTGCTCAGCAGCCACCGAGTGTCCAATTCGCATGCTCTGCTCACGGCGTTGCTGGCAAATCCCGCCCTGAGTCCGGCTCAAGCTTCCGAAATCGATGGCAAGCTCGCGGCGATTTCAGGCTCACCAGTTTCAAGCGTTCCAGCGGAAACGGAAATGGGCGCGCACGATGCCGCAGCCGAAGCAACATTAGTTGTCTTTCTCAAGGACAATGCCGCGGAAGTGGAAGCGGAGAAGGACAAGAAGTTCCAGCCCATTGGCGAGATCCATGAATCAGTCGAGGAGATACCGGTGGCAATGGCTGCGACCGCCGCAGCAGCGGGTGCCTCGACGCATGCCCCAACGAACGCATCGGCGGCGAATGTTGGACTCGTCGAGCACAAGAGCACGGGAACCGCTGCCGCCGCAGCCCATGCCCGGATGGTTGCCACAGGTCAAACGGAGAGGCGCGAAAGTACGCTGCAGAAGATCGCCAAGCTCGACATCAAGGGCAGGATTGCGCTGGCCATCCGCGGCAGTAAAGAAGACCGGTCGATCCTCATCCGCGATGGCACGAAGATGGTGGCGCTCGCGGTGCTGGAGTCTCCCAAACTCAGCGACGGTGAGGTGGAAGGGTTCGCGCAGCAGAAAAACGTGCTCGAGTCAGTCTTGCGCCAGATTCCGCTCAAGCGCCGGTTCGCCAAGAACTACAACATCAACCGCAATCTGGTTTTCAATCCGCGAACGCCCATCGACCTGTCGCTCACTCTGATGAAGGTTTTGCTGGCGCACGACCTGAAGAATCTGGCGGGGAACAAGCAAGTCTCGGAGACGATCCGCAAAATGGCGCTCCGCATGTTCAAACAGAAGATGGAGACGAAGCAGCACTAGTAAGCGACGTACTCGCGCGCTCACCGATTCTCCGTTTTTTCCATTACCTCTGTCGATCGCCAAGCCAATCTGTTCTTCACTCGCGGCGTGAACCGCGAGCGAGACGTGAAGCATCCGATGCTTGAGGAAGCCATGACCAACGCAGATCCCATTCGCGACTTGTTGCTGAAGGCCCGAACCATTGCCGTCGTTGGACTGTCGGATAATCCGCTGCGTGCCAGCCACGGCGTTTCGGCTTACATGCAGGCGCAAGGTTACAAGATCGTTCCGGTGAATCCGCAGATCGCAGAAGCCTTGGGAGAGAAGTGCTACCCCTCGCTGCTCGCTCTGCCGGCGGAACTGGCGAAGCAGGTCGAACTGGTCGACGTGTTCCGCCGATCGGAGTTTGTGGACGAGATCGTGGAGCAGGCGATCGAGTTGAAGATTCCGGCAATCTGGATGCAGGAAGGCGTGATCAACGAGCGCGCCGCGGAAAAGGCGCGCGCCGCCGGGATGTTCGTGGTGATGGACCGCTGCCTTCTGAAAGAGCATCGTGCCAGGTTTCGGTAGGGTGGTTTATAGGTTGAGAAACTTCTGCGTCGCCGACCTGCTATATTGCTATTGTTTTGCACCCGATCCACGGAAAAAACATACCGATGAAATCTCTTCGAGTCTTGACTTTCTGCTGCCTCCTGCTCGCGATCTTCACATCCCCCGCTCTCGCACAAAAAGCGCAGACCGCAAAAAACACAGCCAGCGCGCAGCGTTCCGCGCCGCAAATTCATCTTTCGGTTGATGCCACCGAAACCCCGCGCAAAATCTTCCACGCGCGCCTCACCATCCCGGCCAAGCCGGGAACCATGACCCTCTACTACCCCAAGTGGATTCCCGGCGAGCACGGTCCTACCGGCCCCATCGAGGATCTCGCTGGACTCACCTTCACCGCCAACGGCCAGCCCCTCAAGTGGCGTCGCGATCTGCTCGATGGCTGGACCTTCAACGTCGAAGTCCCCGCCGGCGTCTCCAGCATCGAGGCCGCTCTGGATTTCATCTCCCCCACCAGCACACATTTTGGTATGTACAGCGGCGCCGCCACCGCCACCGATAAGATGACCGTCGTCAGCTGGAACGCCGTCCTCCTCTACCCTGCCGGCTGGACCACCGACGAACTTACCTACGAAGCCAGCCTGCGCCTCCCTCCGGGATGGAAATTCGGAACGCCGCTGCCCGTCGCCTCACAATCGGATCAAGACATCAAGTTTCAGCCCGTATCCCTCACCACTCTGGTCGACTCCCCCCTCATCTCCGGCCAGTATTTCCGTGTCGTTCCGCTCGGCGACAATCCTGTGCAGGAAATCGACCTTGCCGCCGACAGCGCCGCCGCTCTCGAAGCTCCTCCCGAACTCCTCGATCACTACAAGAGCCTCACCGACCAGGCCAAAAAACTTTTCGGCGCCCAGCATTTCCGCGACTACCACTTCCTCTACAGCCTCAGCGATCACGTCGCGCACTTCGGCCTCGAACACCACGAATCGAATGACAGCCGCAGCGGCGAGCGCGCTCTCATCGATCCTGAACAGCGCCTCCTCTCCGCCGGTCTGCTGTCGCACGAGTACGTACATTCATGGAACGGCAAATATCGCCGCCCCGCTGACCTCGCCACCTCCGACTATGAGAAGCCCATGCAGGATGATCTCCTCTGGGTTTATGAAGGCCTCACTTCCTACCTCGGCGATGTTCTCAGCGCGCGCAGCGGCCTGCGCACGCCCGAGCAGTTCCGTGACAACGTCGCCGATCTCGCCGCGCGCCTCGATCACACCCCCGGCCGCACCTGGCGCAATCTCCAAGACACCGCCGACGGCGTTCCCTCCATGCAAGGCGCGCCCGGCCAATGGGAAACATGGCGCCGCACCGTCGACTATTACGACGAAGACGTACTCAACTGGCTCTGGGTCGATACCATCATTCGCCACCAGACCAACGGCGCCAAATCCATGGACGATTTCTGCCATCTCTTCCACGGCGGCGAAAGCGGCCCGCCTCAGGTCAAGACCTACACCTTCGACGATGTCGTGACCACGCTCAACCAAATCGCTCCCTACGACTGGCGCGCCTTCTGGAGCGAGCGCCTCACCAACCACGGCCCCGGCGCGCCGCTCACGGGCCTTGAAGCCAGCGGCTGGAAGCTCGTCTATGAAGAAAAGCGTTCCGAGTTGTTTTCGGCGGAAGAAGGAGAGGACGGCGACATCAACGTTTCCTACTCGATCGGCCTGCTTCTCCATAAGGACGGCGTGGTCGCCGACACCGTCGAAGGCATGCTGGCCGCAAAAGCCGGTATTGGCCCGGGCATGAAAATAATCGGTGTGAACGGCCGCAAGTTCTCCTCCGCCTCTCTGCGCGATGCGCTCAAGGAAGGCAAGACCAGCAGCGCCCCGCTGGAACTCCTCATCGAGAACAACGACTACATCCACACCTACAAGCTCGACTACCACGGCGGAGAAAAATATCCGCGCCTGGTCCGCATCGATTCGACTCCGGATGTTCTGGCCGACATCCTCAAAGCTAAATAACACGCAGAGCAGGTGCCCCACTCAAGCCTTCCTTTGGCTTGAGTGGGTTCAACCCTTGCCATCTCCCGCCGCGAACCCCTACACTCGCGCATAGTGCAAGAACGCCTCGAATATGCTCTGGTCTGGCCCTGGATCAAGCTCCTCGGCCTGCTTCCCCGCCCCATCGCACGCGCTCTCGGCATCGGAATCGGCGTGGCTGTCTACCACCTGCACCCGCGCCTGCGCGAAGTCGGCCTGCGCAATCTCTCGCTCGCCTTCCCCACCATGGCCGAAGCCGAGCGCCGCCGCATCGTTCGCGGAGAGTTCGTCTCGCTCGGACGCCAACTCGCCGAAGCCTGCATGTTCCCCCGCTACACACGCGAAAACGTCTCCGATATCGTCGTCTACGACGGCCTGGAAAACTACGAGCGAGCCATGGCTCGCGGCAAAGGCGTTCTGTTCCTCACCGGCCATCTCGGAGCCTGGGAGCTTTCTGCATTCGCACACTCGCTGCAAGGCCATCCGCTCTGGATCGTCATGCGCCCGCTCGACAATCCCTACCTCGACCGGCTTGTTGAGCGCTACCGCACCATGCACGGCAACCGCACCGTCAGCAAAGACGATTTCGTCCGAGGCCTGCTCGCCGCCATGCGCGCCGGCGAAGCCGTAGGCATCCTCATGGACACCAACATGACTCCGCCACAAGGCGTCTTCGTCAACTTCTTCGGCATCCCTGCCTGCACGGCGAGCGGCCTCGCACGCATCGCCCTGCGCACCGACGCCGCCGTCGTCCCCGGCTTCACCATCTGGGATAAGAAGGCTGGCAAGTATGTCCTGCGCTTCGATCCCGCCGTAGAGCTGATCCGCACACCCGGCGCAAATGGAAACAACGAGGCCGATATCGTCGCCAACACCGCGCTGTTCACCAGTATCATCGAGAGTTTCATTCGCCGCTATCCCGACCAGTGGCTCTGGGTTCATCGCCGCTGGAAAACGCGGCCGGAAGGCGAGAAGCCTCTGTACTAGTTGCCTCTGTATCCTATGTCTTGTCTCTGCTGCGTTTTCCTCCGCGTCCTCTGCGGTTAAAGTCTTATCACCGTGTTCCGCGAATTTCCGGAGGCAAAGTCGGGAACCCGCATTTGCGCGCCGCCCGCACTGACGCGACAATAATCCTGCCATGAAAACCACCCTCAGCGATCTCGCCGGGAAGCTCGCTTGCCGCCTCATCGGCGACGGCAGCATCACGGTGTCAACCGTTTCAAGCCTTCAATCCGCCAACTCCGCAAGTCTCATATTCGTCGACGATGCGAAGCACTTCGACGCCGCGCTCGCCTCTCTGGCCGCCGCGGTGATCGCAGGCGAATTCGCAACGCGTCAATTCGCAGCAGTCGAATCCGCCGCCCAAGCCAAATCGCGCAAGCCTCTGCTGATATCGAAACAGCCGCGTCTTGCTTTCGCCCGCGCTGCCAGGCTGCTCAGCCAGTCCGCGGCGAGCGGCCGCGGCATTCATCCTTCGGCAATCGTCGGCGCTTCGACCATCGGCGGCAACGTCGACATCGGACCACGCGCCATCGTCGGCGAGCGAGTCTCGATCGGCGAAGGCAGCACGCTGGGCGCAGCGTGCATGATCGGCGACGATGTCGAAATCGGCGACCATTGCCGCATCGACGCCAATGTGACCATCTATCCTGGCACCAAACTCGGCAATCGCGCGGTGGTGCAGTCGGGAGCCGTACTCGGCAGCGACGGTTTCGGCTACGTCCGCGACGACGAGACCGGCCGCTATGAACAGTTTCCGCAAGTTGGTCGGCTCGTGATTGAAGACGACGTGGAAATCGGAGCCAACTCGACGGTCGATCGCGGCGCGCTCGATGAAACCCGCATTCGCCGCGGCACGAAGATCGACAACCTGGTCCACGTCGGCCACAACGTCCAGATCGGCGAGGACGTCGTCATCGCGGCGCAGACCGGAATCTCCGGCAGCTCGGTCATCGAAGACCGCGTCATCGTCGGCGGACAGGTCGGCATCGCCGATCACGTGCGCATCGAAGAGGGCGCGATCCTCGGCGCGCAGAGCGGCATTCCCTCGAAGAAAGTCATTCGCGGCAAAGGCGTAGTTTTCTGGGGAACTCCCGCGCGTCCCATTCGCGACTATCTCAGAGAACTGGCGTTCCTGTCGAAAGCCGCTCGCGAGCGCTGATCGGGGCGCGGGAATTGGGCAGGTTCGGCGCTTTCCGACTCGAAAGGCGCGACACATGCAAATCCTTGCACCTTGACAGCCGCCAAGCTTCTTGCTACCGTTCCTGCCACTTCAGATGACGGAGCCCGCACGGCTTTCCGGGCGTCTCCCCTTCTAACTCGCCGTTAACGCTTCTCAGGAGACCTAGCACATGACCACTCTGTCTGCGCGCGTTTCGACCAGCTCTTTCGCGAACCGGTCTTGCTCTTCCACCGCTTCCTTTGCTTCGAAAGGATCGGGGCGGCGTTCGCTTTCCGCAGTCGCGGGAGTATGCGCGTTCTTACTGCTGCTGGGCGCGGAGTGTATTCCGGCGCTCGCGCAGCCGAATTGGGTTCAGGAATCGCCGGCGTCCAGTCCCACCCCACGCAATTACGCTGCGCTCGCCTACGATGCGGCGCAGGGCCAGGTGGTCTTGTTCGGAGGCGCGGGCGAGCCCGGAGGGGTGTGTTGCGGTTACTTTGGCGACACGTGGGTGTGGAACGGCGCCAGCTGGACTCAGGAGTTCCCTGCGAACAGCCCTTCCGCGCGTGCCGCCTTTGGCATGGACTACGATGCGGCGCAGGGCCAAGTGGTCCTGTTCGGAGGATCCAGCGGTTCCGGCGATCTCAACGATACATGGGGGTGGAACGGGACCAACTGGACGCAGCTGAACCCTGCGAACAGCCCCTCCGCACGTGCCGCCTTTTCCATGGTCTACGATGCGGCACAGGGCCAGATAGTCTTGTTCGGAGGACTCAACGGCACCGGCGATCTCAACGACACATGGGTATGGAACGGGACCAACTGGACGCAGCTGAGCCCTGCGACTAGCCCACCCGCGCGTAGCGACTTCGACATGGCGTACGATACGGTGCACGGCCAGGTGGTCTTATTCGGAGGCATCGGCGAGGGCGTTTTTTTAGGCGACACGTGGGTGTGGAACGGTACCAACTGGACGCAGGAGTTCCCTGCGACTAGCCCGCCCGCGCGTGGCGAGTCTCCTATGGCCTACGATGCAGCCTTGGGACAAGCGGTCTTGTTTGGAGGCTCGAACGGCAGCGGCACTCCTCTGAACGACACCTGGGTGTGGGACGGCACAAACTGGACTCAGGAATACCCTGCGGCCAGCCCCTCGGCGCGTGTTTGGGCCGACATGACCTACGATCCGCAGCAAAGCCAGGTCGTCCTGTTCGGCGGATTGAACGGCGGCGGCTACTTTGTCAACGACACATGGGTGTATGAGACGGGACAGGTGACTGCCTCGCCCACCAGCATTACTTACCCCAACACCGTTGTCGGCCGGCAGTACCCAATGGCCCAGAAAATCGAGAACCAGGGCCCGACCAAAGTGACCATCGAGTCCGTTTGTCTTACTGAAGACAACGCCCCCACTTGTACTGCGAGCGACTTTATCCTCGATGCAGGAGGATGCGTAGCCAGGGAGGGGCATGACCCGTTGAACGCCGGGACAAGTTGCAAAATCGGCGTCATCTTCACTCCCAAATCGAGCGGTGCGAAGACGGCCACGCTGAGCGTGACCACCAGCGCTTCCAGCACCGCCATCCAGGTTCCCTTGTCGGGCACCGGGGTCCTGCGGTGAAGACAAGGATTCCAAAAGACCGACCTCGGGGGTCTAAAGAAAGCGATCTTCTCGGCGAACTCGGCGTCTCGGCGGTGAAATCTGTTCAGGTCTTTTCCCTAGGTGTACATCGCAATGGTCCGCTCAATTGCGCGGCGGCAAACGGCGCAGAGGTGGTCGTAGCACAGCGGATAGGTCGGCATCGCCGATCACGTGCGCATCAAAGACGGCGGCATCCCAGCGGCATCGTTCAAGGCCAGAACCTTTCACCCTAACTCCTTTGTCCGGAATACTTTGGAAAATTCGTCCCTTTAGAATGAATACTTTGCGAGGAATGTAAGCCGAATTTCATCATGTCATTGAAAATAAACAACTTAGCTAATTCCTCTAACTCCTTATTCTTCAAAGACCTGGCGGAAATTCTTCTCTAAGTCTTTTATTTTCAAAGACCACGCAGGGGGGTATCTGTTACCACTGAGTAAACAGCAGAGCTGCTCTAAGCCGATCACTACAATTCCGCTCTTCTTCCCGTCTTCCGCTCTTACGTGTACATCGCAATGATCCGCTCAATCGCGCGGCGGCAAACCGCGCAGAAATGGTCGTAGCGCGTGAACATGATGCAGTTCAGTTCGGGACGGTAATATCCCTTCGCTTCGTAGTTCGCGCCCTCGAACGCGCCCACTTTGCCGGCGTATTTTTCCGAACGAAACAGTTCTTCTTCCTGGCCGCGCTCGCGACGGAATAGCGCTTCCATCTCCGATTCGGGCTTGCCTTCGGAGCGCAATTGATGACGCTGCTTCTGGATCTCAGCCTCAAAGCGCTCGAATTCGTCTTTGTGCCACGGAGTGGGCAAAGGCGTTCCCGGCTCGACCAGATCCTTCCACTTCAGGTTCGTCGGATCGCGCAGCGCGGTCGCATTCGGCTCCCACGGCTCGGGACGCTGGTCCTGCGGCAGATAGGAAACGTCAGAGGTGTAGTATTCATCGGCCAGACCGGCGAAGTGATGCCCGAACTCGTGCACGCCAACGTAGTTCGCCCAGCCGTTATCGATGGCCACAGTCGCATACTGATTGAAGATTCCGCCTCCGCCGTAAGTGTTGGCGTTCACCAGAATCTCAACGAACTCATAGGGAGCAAACGACGCTGTGTCGCGCAGCGCGCGGTTTTCCATGGTGAGTACGTAGCGCTCACTGTCGAAGGTGTCGTAGCTCGCGCCCACGGGAGATCGACGATAGATTCCGCTCGAAGGCCGCGCAACGCCCGACTCTTCGGCCTTCGGACACAATCCCCACACGTTGAAGTCGCTGCGATGCTCTTTGAATGGAGAGGCAGCGAATAGCATCTCCATGAAACGGTGCGCATCCTGTTCGAACTTCTTTCGCTCCTTCGCCGTGTAGCCATCGCCAAGCACGAGCAGATCGACTTTCGCCGCCGAATCGCCCATCTTCTGCAGCGTGATGAGCGCGCCCGGCGAAGGAGGCAGTGAACGGTCAACGAACTTATCCTTCGGATCGACCGTGGTCTTCCAGACCTCGCGGAAGCCCGCGTTCGGGTCGTTCTCGTCGCGCTTCTTCACCAGCACTTCGACTGGCGTCGCTGGAGTAGGGAAACGCAGCGATTCGGAAAAGGTGCGATTGGCATGCTGCGCCTCGTCGGTCGTCTTCCATTCGGCAAATACGGAACTGAATCCGCGCGAGTAAAGAAGCTTCCCGCTTCCCTGCTCGCGGACTTCGAACAGGTAATTGCCCAGCCCGCTCTCATCAATCGCCTTGGCGGGATTGCCAGGCCATTCCAGCGGCTCGAGCACCGTGCGGTCGAGCGTGAACCATTCGTCTTTGGAGTTGCCGCCGTGGTAATAATCGACGCGCATGGTGCGCGGCGCGGCTGAACTGAAGATGGAGACCAACAGGAGAGTAAGAACAACACCGACGGTTCGCTTCATGCCCGGAATTGTAGCAGCCAGGAAGGACCGCGTTTATCCGCCCGACGATACGCCTATGTACCAGCCTTGATGTCCACTGCTTTGTCGTTCTCAAACGTGATCGTCACAGGGCTGCCTTCGTTGGCGTAGCGCAGAGCACGCCAGCCGTAATCGCCCGATCCCACCGGAATGCCCAGGCCAACGGCAAAGCTGGCCTGCAATTCGCTCATGCCCTGCTGCACCTGATGGGCATCGATAGCCTTCCAGACCTCAGCGGGCCAATGCTTGTAAAGCTCTCGCGGATCCTGGATGAAGAAGATGTCATCGGAGTAGATCTTGAAGTCGTCACCGTTCTTCACGCCGATTGGAGCGGCAAAAGGCTTGCCGGCCAAGGCAAACAGCGCCATAACCTGTTTCGTCCCCTTGGGCGCGACATCGATTACCACGTCTGTGATATCGAGCTTCTGGAGCGGACCGAGCGTTCCCGCCTCGTGCTTCCACTCCGTACGATGCGCAGCGCGATCCCATGGATAGTAAGTGATCTGCCCGCCAACCTTGACCCAGACGGGCTGCTTCGTCAGCTCGCGCGCCGACTTCAGATCGTAGGGATGCAGCTTCTTGGGAACAACGTAGTAGTCGGCTTGGAGCGGCGCTTCCTGGCGGGGCTTTGCGTCTTCCTTCAGTGCCTCGTGCCGCTCGTAGACGATGTACGCCGCGCGAGCTCCGGCGATAACAATCGCCAGGGCAAGAACAATCTGCAGTTTCTTCCGCGATTCGTCATCGAATGGCATAACGGTGGTTAGTGAACCTTTTAGTCGAGATAGGCAATTCAGCGATCTCGATCTCAGGCTTTCAGCACAAGCCGTCCCACTTTCGGCGCTCCGCCTTTGGCCTTCGCGAGGGCTGGAGATTCAGTATTCCCCCAGCTCTTCAAAGGCCTCCAGCGCTCGCCGCTCCGACAAGTCGCCGATCTTGTCGCCGATCTTCATCGCCAGGTCGAGGAAGCGCGTTCCCTGCCGAACGTAGGAAGGCAGCTCTTCGCGGATCTTCTCGAATGTCTCGGGATACTCGGAGGCCAGCACCGCCAATCCGATGCTGCCTACCAGCACTGCCGCCGACCGTCTTTGCTTCACCAGCAGGATGATTGCGCCGCTCGCCGATCCTGCTAGTACCGCGCGTTTCCAGTTATCCATACTCTCTCCTCATCGCCGCCCAGTGAGTGGATTGTAAATCACCAGGCCGCAATGCCTTATACTACCGAGTTCCCCCGCGCGACGTGTTGGCCGCGGCGGCGAGTGACTCTATGATGCAATTCTCCCGGTATTTCGCTGTCTTTGTCGTTCTTATTCTTGCCCTCGCGCCTTCGTCCACCGGTCAGGCCAAGCCCCGCGCACGCGATCTCGGCGTGCCTTTCGACGGCACTCCCGGACCGAACAATGCCATCACCGATGTGGCTGGCGTTGAGGTTGGACATACGACGCTCATTTCGGGCGAGGGCAAGCTCAAGGTCGGCGAAGGCCCGGTGCGAACTGGCGTCACGGCCGTGCTGCCTCGCGGCAAAGCCTCGACTGACGCTGTTTTCGGCGCCTGGTTCACGCTGAACGGCAATGGCGAAATGACCGGCACGACATGGCTTGAGGACTCGGGACTTCTCGACGGTCCGGTCCTGATTACCAATACCCACAGCGTCGGCGTGGTCCGCGATGCAGTGATTGCGTGGAAGGTCAAGCACGGCGCGCCGGACATGGAGGGCTACTGGTGGTCGCTCCCGGTCGTGGCCGAAACCTGGGACGGATGGCTTAACGACATCAACGGATTCCACGTGAAGCCCGAACATGTGTTTCACGCGCTCGAATCGGCGCACTCGGGCCCGGTCGACGAAGGCAATGTAGGCGGTGGCACGGGCATGATCTGCAACGACTTCAAAGGTGGCATCGGCACTTCGTCGCGCCGACTCGATGCTAAGGACGGCGGTTACACCGTGGGCGTGTTAGTGCAGTGTAACTACGGACGCCGCGACCAGTTGCGAGTCGCCGGCGTGCCTGTCGGTAGAGAAATTCCGGAACACCGCGCCGGAGAGGACGCGAGCTCGCTCGATCCGGCAAACCTTAGTCCGGCAAACAATGATGGAACTGACCGGTTACGTCGCACCGCCAATACCGACGTCGGCTCCATCATCATCGTCATCGCCACCGATGCGCCGCTGATTCCCACGCAGCTCAAGCGAGTGGCGCGGCGCGCCTCGCTTGGCCTCGGCCGCGACGGGAGTTACTCCGGCGATGGCTCGGGCGATATCTTCATCGCTTTCTCCACCGCCAATCCTGACGCAGCTAGTCCCAAAGGCATTCGAGAGCTGAGAATGCTGCCAAATGACAGCCTGGATCCCGTATTCCTGGCCACGGTTCAGGCCACGGAGGAAGCTGTAGTCAACGCCATGATCGCGGCCGAAACGATGACTGGGATCAACGGGCATACGGCGATAGCTTTGCCGCATGACCGCTTGCGAGAAGTGTTGAAGAAATATAACCGCCTGAATCAATAAATCAACAAACTTGCCATGCCAACCTGAAAGAATGCGAAAGGCTGACCTTTGCCGTCACCCGGTTACCTTCGTTGCCCGACCAACGCGTTGCTACCTCCGCGCCCAGAAGGACTACAATTCAACAAGTGAAATCCTATCGAATCGAGCGCATCAGGAACGGCACGAAGTTTACCTGCTCACACTGCACCCACAGCGTCACTACGCTCGATTTTGACTCGAAAGCAGGCAACCTTCGCACGCAGGCCGCGACAGCGATCAACCGTCACGCCACCCAAGCGCATCACGACTCCACAACCATTCCCTCCCGCGATGCAGAACTGCGCACCTCGCGCTCGTCCTAACACCTTGAAACCTGACATTCCAGGACCCCGCGTTGTCTAGTCCTGCACTGCCGCATCTGTGATCTCAAGTCCCCGGTCGATGATGCCGAAGGCCTCGCGCAGTTGCTCTTCTTTGATACAAAGCGGAGGGTTGGTGAAGAACGTGTTCCAGCGCACGAAGGTGTAAAGACCGTTCTCACGGAAGAATCTTCCGAGCGCAACCATTTCTTCCGAAGTGCCGTTAAACGGAGCCATGGGCTGGCGGGATTTTTGACTGCGTACTAACTCGACGACGCCAAATAAACCGATGGAGCGCACCGCTCCGACAGACCGATGCTTCTTCTGTAAATCCGCACCAAGGCTATTCATGACGGCGCCCATCCTGCGTGTATTCTCAATTAGATTGTCTTCTTCGTAGACACGGATGGTCGCGAGCGCGGTCGCGCATCCCATAGGATGAGAGTTATAAGTTAATCCGCCGTAGAATACATTATTGTCGAAATGGCGTGCGATGTGTTGCCGCATTCCAACTGCGCCAAGCGGTATATAACTAGAGGTAAGTCCTTTCGCCATGGTGATAAGGTCAGGGACAACCTTCCAGTGGTTCACGGCGAACCACTCACCGGTGCGCCCGAACCCGGACATGACTTCATCGGCGATCATGAGAATACCGAACTTATCGCAGAGCTTGCGTACTCCTTCGAGATATCCTTCGGGTGGGACGAGGATACCATTTGTCCCAGTAACCGGCTCGAGGATAAACGCCGCAATCGTGTGCGGGCCTTCCAGTTGGATCGTTTCCTCAATCATAGCCAGGGACGATTCCGCCGATTCCCAGCCGCGTTCGATGCCATGATAGGGATCGAGTATGTGAATAACACCAGGAATCCCTGGTTCCGCGGCCCAGCGTCTGGGATCGCCAGTCAGGCTGATCGCACCCGCAGTCGCGCCATGATACGAGCGATAGCGAGCGATGATCTTGTGGCGGCCCGTAAAGAAACGCGCGAGCTTAATGGCGTTTTCGTTCGCTTCGGCTCCGCCATTCGTAAAGAAAAATGTGTCGATATCTCCCGGCGCAATCTGGGCGAGTTTCTCGCCCAATCTCGCGCGGACTTCAGTCGCCATAAAAGGGTTCGCATAGGCAAGCGTCGAGGCCTGCTCGGTTATTGCGCGAATCACCCGTTCATCGCCGTGGCCGATATTGACCGACATGAGCTGGCTGTTAAAGTCAATGAAGCGCCTGCCTTCGGGAGTCCAGAAGTAGATGCCCTTTGCGCGAGCGACGGGAATCGGGTCGACCTTGGACTGCGCCGACCACTCATACAGCGTGTGCTTCTTAGTCAGATCGACTATCTCTTTGCCGGTCATAGCTGGAACATCGGTTGTAATGGTCATAAGTCTTTCTCTTGTCTAGCTCGGCTGCGCCGCGAGCACTGGCTTAATCTCGGCAACATGGGCTAAGGCGCCTTCGAGTACATCCAATGCTTCATCCATCTGCGCATCAGTGATAACGAGCGGCATGAGCAGGCGAATCACGTTGCTATAGGAACCCGCGGTAATTGTCACCAATCCGTGTTCGTAGCAATACTGCGAAACTTGTTTCGTTTCCTCAGCCGCTGGTTCACGCGTGGCCTTAGAGCGCACGAGTTCGAGAGCCTGCATGGCGCCGAGTCCGCGCACGTCGCCAATCAGGTTGCACTGCGACTGCCACTTTGAGGCGCGCTCGCGGAAGCGCTCGCCGAGGAGGTTGGCCCGCTCGCAGAGCTTCTCTTTCTCGATCACGTCGAGGACCGCAAGAGCAGCTTCGCAGGCCGCGGGATTTCCCGCGAAAGTGCCGCCCAATTGCCCTACACCCGGCGCATCCATGATCTCGGCGCGGCCGGTGACCGCGGCCATCGGCAGGCCGCCCGTGAGCGATTTGGCGGTGGTAACGAGGTCGGGATCGAGTCCCAGCCGTTCGCTGGCGAACATGGCGCCGGTGCGCGCAAAGCCGGTCTGCACTTCGTCTGCGATCAGGAGAATGCCGTGCTTGCGGCAAATTTCGCCGAGAGTTGGATAAAATTCTGGCGGCGGCGTGACGAATCCACCTTCGCCTAGGACTGGCTCGACGATAATGGCGGCAACGGATTCGGCAGCGACCACACGCTTAAATGTATCTTCGACGTGCTGAGCGCAGAAAACATCGCACGCCGGATACTTCATCGTGTACGAGCAGCGGTAACAATAGGCATAAGGAACCCGATAAACCTCGGCGGGAAAAGGCTCAAATCCAACCTTATATGGATGCGTCTTACTCGTCATAGCCATCGCCATATAAGTGCGACCGTGGAAGGCATCTTCAAACGCAATGATGGCCTGCCTCTTCGTGAAAGCACGAGCGATCTTGATGGCGTTTTCGGTGGCTTCGGCGCCCGTATTCACGAGGATAGTCTTTTTTGGCCCTTTCCCAGGGGCTATCGCGTTCAATTTCTCGCACACTGCTATGTAGCTCTCATACGGCAGCACGTTGAAACTGGTATGCAGGAAACGGTCGAGCTGGCGACGGATAGCGTCAACTACCGCGGGCGCGCGGTGTCCGGTATTCAAGCAGCCGATGCCGCCGGCGAAGTCAATCAGTCGGTTGCCATCTACGTCTTCAACGACGACGCCGTCGGCCTTTGCGACGAAGACGGGCGTGGCATGAAATGCGCCCTGGGCAACGGCAGCATGGCGGCGCTTCATCAGCGCCTGGGATTTGGGACCGGGGATTGGGGTACGAAGTTGGATTGTGGACATAAAACAGTTCTCAGTTCGCAGTTATCAGTTCTCAGGAAAAGCACAATCTAAGACTTAAAAACGGTCAACAAGTCCTTTTTGCTCAGTTTCTCCAAACCTTACCGGTTTCTATCTGGGAACTGAGAACTTGTTTTTCAGTACCAACCAATCGGAGCTTCGTTCAGGTTGATATACACCTGCTTGGTTTCGAGATACTCCTCGATTCCCCATGGACCTAACTCGCGGCCGAAGCCGGACTGCTTGTAGCCTCCCCAGGGAGCTTCGACGTAAGTTGGCTGCATGTGATTGACCCACACAATACCCGCTCGCAGCGACTTCACTGTGCGCAGTGCCTTGAAAATGTCGCGCGTCCAGACGGCAGCGGCCAGGCCGTACGGAGAATCATTGGCAATTTTCAGCGCGTCCTTCTCGTCGTCGAAGGGGATCACGGCGGCAACCGGGCCGAATATCTCTTCGCGGGCGATGCGGGCACTATTGGCGACGTCATAGAAGATGGTCGGCTGCACGTAATAGCCCTTGGCAAACTTATCGGAGCGTCCGCCGCCCGAGGCGATTTTCGCCTCTTTCTTGCCGATATCGAGATAGGAAAGGACGCGGTCGTATTGCTCTTTCGAGATAAGCGCGCCCATCTTGGTTTCGCGGTCGAGCGGCGGGCCGAGTTTGATCTTCTTGGCTTTTTCGGTCATCGCTTCGACGAACTTCTTGTAGATGGACTTCTGCACGAGAATGCGACTGCCCGCTGAACAGACTTCACCCTGATTAATGAACACGCCGAAAAGCGCGCCATCAATGGCGGCTTCAAAATCGGCGTCGGCGAAGAAGATGTTCGGCGACTTGCCGCCGAGTTCAAGCGTGACGCGCTTCACGGTGTCGGCGGCCTCCTTGACGATGATTTTGCCAACGGTGGCTGATCCGGTGAAGGCGATCTTATTGACGTCGGGATGCTTGACGAGAGGCGAGCCACAACTCTCGCCAAAGCCGGTGATGACGTTCACAACTCCTTTCGGCAGGCCGACCTCCTCGAACCACTTTGCAAGTTCGAGCGCGGTGAGGGGCGTTTGTTCGGCTGGTTTGAGCACGCAGGTGCAGCCCGCGGCGAGGGCCGGCGCGAGTTTCCATGCGGCCATCAGCAGTGGATAATTCCAGGGAATGATCTGACCTGCGACACCCACAGGCTCTTTGAGCGAAAGGCTCATCGCGTTGTCGGGAACTGGATTCACGTAGCCGACGACCTTGGTCGCAAGCCCGCCATAGTATTCGAAGCAGGTGGCAACGTCGGTGATATCGAACTCGGATTCAACAATCGGTTTGCCGGTGTTGCGGCATTCGAGTTCGGCGAGCGCGGACAGGTTCTGTCGAATTTTATCCGCCAGACGGAAGAGGACCCGGCCACGTTCCTGCGCCGTCGAGCCTGACCAAGGACCCTCTTCAAACGCAGCCTTGGCCGCAGCGACACCGCGATTCACGTCATCGGCGGTGGCGTCGGGGACCTGGGCGATGACTTCCTCGGTCGAAGGATCGAAAACAGAGAACGTCTTATTCGTCTTACTCGCGACCCATTCGCCGTCAATGTACATCTGATAAGTCTTGACTTCGGTTTGAACTCCGCTTGGCATAAGTCCTCCTGCGATCCATCTGCGATCTATGACGGGTGCACAGCTCTTAAGTCCTTATCCTCGATTCGCGCTACGCCCGCATGCTTCAGCCTTCCGTATACGAAGAAGAAGAAGGCAGCGAGGGCGAGGAAAAATAATGTGAAGCCGAACATCTTGGCCTCGTACTTCCACAAGGATGTAATCTGCTTCGCCGGGAAGAAAGCGAGCGCAATTCCGAGGGCTGTTGTGAGCAATCCGCAAAGACCGGCGAAGATCAGCGTGGGCCGACTGTAGCGGCCTGCCACCAGATCTCCGCGAAATGCAAACTTCAGCAGGGCGGCGAATACGTAAAGGAAGGGCACGAGTTGCAGCACCACGGCCAGAGACAGCATGGTCTGGAACGCTTCCTGCACGCCTCCCGAGGCATAGAAATTGATGACGATCAGGATCAGCGACACGACCGCTTGCACGATGAGGGCAGCATGCGGCGTTGCGTACTTTGGATGAATCTTGCCGAGCCAGGATGGCATGTACGAATCGAGGCCCGCGACAAAAGGGATACGCGCCGAGCCACCCATCCATGCCGAGCCGATGCCGGCGATGGAAAGGCTTAGCATGAGCGCAAACGGCGTGACGATCCAAGCCACTCCCACGCGGCCGGCCATGTGGCTGACGGCCTGCACAATTCCCTGCAGCACGCTGATGTCATTTTTGCTGACTGCGACGAGCAGGGTCAGCGTCGCTCCGATATAGAGCACGCCCGAAACCAAGCCGCCCCAGGCAACCGCGCCGGGGAGTGTTCGACGAGGATCCTGAATTTCGTCGCCCATAACGGAGGCAAGCTCGAGCCCGACCAGGCCAAAACAAATTACGCCGAAGGAATTCAGCACAAAACGAGGATCGGGAGGAACGCGGAAATCGGCTGCGGTGATGGGGGTGCCGAAACGCGTCCAGATGGTGACGCCTAAACCGATGAGCACAGCCGCAGCTACGAAAGTGCCGATTGCGCCGAGATTGTTGAGCCACTTGCCTACGCCCAGGCCGACGATGTTCAGGATGGTAAGCAGCGCGAGCAGGGCAAGCGAGGCAAGCATGGCGAACATTTTGTTGTCAGCGAGGCCGGTGTGGCCGGGGCCCATCGCGAATACGGAGACGCCGACGAAATACAGCATGACCGTCGGCACATAGAGCATGTTGTTAGTCCAGTAACACCAGCCGGAGAGGAAGCCGTGAAAGTCGCCGAAGACTTCCTTGGCCCAGAGATAGACGCCGCCTTCGCCGGGATAGCGGTGAGCGAGTTCTATCACGGCGATTCCCTGCGGCCAGAAAAAGAGAAGGAGCGAGATCAGCCAGAGCCAGACCGTGACACCGCCGTTGGCCGCGATGCTGGGGACTACGTTGAGATTGAAAACGGCGACGACAAACAGCAACACGAGATCAAAGCGTCCGAGGACGCGTTTGAGGTGTGGCGGATTGTCGGCGGATTGAGTCATTGCATCATTGAGTGACTGAGTGATTGAGTGATTGAGTCATTGAAGCACTGAGTCATTGAGCCATTGCCGGACTAACTCCTTCAATGACTCAATGACCCGATTACAAAAATGGCTCAATTCAATGCGTTGCCACCGCACCCATCCGTTCTTGCTGGTGGACGGCGAGCGACGCCGCGATGTCTTCGAACGCCGCGAGGTGTTTGTCGATGTCCGCCTCGGTGTGCTGCACCGAGATTGTCCATTGCTCGTCCCACCAATAGGGCTGGCACATCACGCCACGATTGACCATGCCGAACCAGTAGTGGCGCCAGACGTCGGTATCGATCGTCAGCCAGTCGCGGTAATTCTTGATCTCCGCGGGGTAAAGCATGAGCGCGCCGTTTGCGCCCGCGCTCGCTATGTAAGCCTGGAGACCGACCTTCGCAATCGTCTTGCGGTAGCCGTCGACCAAGCGCTTTTCGAGCTTCTCGATCAGCGAGTAATTGGCGCGCGTCAGCACTTCACGGAATGTCGCGAGGCCTGCCGCCATGGAAATTGGATTCGTGTTGTAGGTGCCGCCGTGGAAGACCTTGTGGTCGGAAATCAGATCCATGACGCGCTTGTGCGTACCGAAAGCAGCCAGCGGGAATCCTCCGCCGATCGACTTGGCGAGGCAGATCATGTCCGGCCTCACGCCGTAGTATTCCGATGCGCCGCCCCAGCAGAGCTTCGCGCCGGTTTTGACTTCGTCGAAGATGAGGAGCGCGCCGTTTTTGTCGCACAACTCGCGCAGGCCTTCGAGAAAGCCCTTCTGCGGCATGCAAAGGCCCACGTTCATCATGATCGGTTCAAGGATGACGGCGGCGATTTCGTTGGGATTCTCGCGGAAACGCCGCTCGACGGTTTCGAGGTCGTTAAACGTCGCAATCGGCACATTGGCCAGGCTTGCCTTGGGCACGCCTTTACCACCCGAGACCTGCTTTGGATTCTTGATGTCCCCGAAATCATCGGCGGGCGGATGCGGCTTCACGCTGACGAGCGCGGCATCGTGAAGGCCGTGGTAGCAGCCTTCGAATTTGATGATCTTGTCGCGATCAGTCGCGGCGCGTGCCAGACGGATCGCATGCATGGTGGCTTCGGTGCCGCTGTTGCCGAAGCGGCACATTTCGAGGGGGAAGCGCGTGCAGATTTCTTCGGCGAGTTCCCACTCCATGTTGTGAGGCATGCCATAAACGGTGCCCTTGTGCAGGCGCGCTTCCACGGCCTTGATCACCGCGGGATGCGAGTGGCCTGCCATGTTCGCGCCAAAACATAGATTGTGGTCGATGTACTCGTTGCCGTCGAGGTCGCGGAACTTGCTACCCGACGCCTCGGAAACGAAGATGGGATAAGGGTCGTAGGCGCGGTAGTTACTGGCCACACCAAGGGGAAGGCGCTTCAGATTTTTCTTGTGCGCCTCGGCGGACTTCGGCGTGCGGCGCTCGAAGGTTTCGAGCTCTTTCTGCAATGCGGGGTACATCGTGATCTCCAAGAATGCTCAGGCCGGATCCGGCTCCCAGCAAGGCTTTTGGCCTGCCGGGGTGGAGGAAAGGCCATTAGATTAGGCCGGACGGTTTGTGGCCGCCCGGGTTTTCGGCAAAGAACTAAAAGTAGAACTTCAAAGCAAATTGTACCAAGCGCGGATCACGCGCTTCGAGTACCTGACCGAACGTTGAATCTGAGAAATTGCCATCCGGATTCACGAATTGGGTTTTGTTAAACAAATTGAAAATATCGGTTCGGAACTGAAAGTACTTCTCTTCAGAAATCGCGAGCTTCTTCGACAGAGTAATGTCCCATTGATTTTCCCCGGGACCGCAACAGACGGAACGCGGTGTTGTCGAGAATTGGCCTTCTGGCGGATCGACTACATTCGACTGGCTGGCGTTAAAGAAGAAGTGACCGGTCTGACTACCGTAATTGTATGTGTTAAACGTCTGCTGAACTTTGGGGTCCACGGTCTGAAGAGATCCGATTAACTGCGGAGCTCCTGTACCGAAGAAGAAGAAACTGCCGATCAGTTCGTCATCATCCTGCGTCTGCAACCGGATCGGGAAGCCGCTCTGGAACTGCGTAATACCAGAGAGTTGCCAGTCATCAAGAACCTTGCCGGGAAGGCCGCTGTACTTTGGCGCCGGAATATCCCAGACGTAGTTGATCACAAACCGTTGGGCCGAGTTAAAGAGGGAAAGCGCTCGATTGTGTTTGAAGTTGAAGGGGTCCAAGGTTTCTTCGAAGCTCGACGCCCAATCAAGCGACTTACTCCAGGTGTAGGCGGCCTGGAACTGCAAGCCATGCGAGAAGCGCTTCTCCAGCATCGTCTGGAATGAGTTATAAGCGGAAGTTGCGATTGTGTCTTCGGCGAAGATGTTGGTGAAGATGGGGCTGCCGTTAGTGGGGCAATTGGCGCCGGTTATCCAGTTGCAGTTTGGCGAGGAATAAGGCCGCGTCCCGATAATCGTGAGAGTCTGGCCCGTACCCGGTAATGTTTGGCCATTCGGCAGATCGAATCCTTTGCCTCTCTGACCTGCAAAGCCATTCGGCACCACCACATTGTACGGATTGTCCTCGAGTGTCGGACCACAGGAAACCTGATCACCAAATCCGTCGGTGACATTCGCTGGGTTTGCCAGCGCGATGGCCATGATATCAAGGCATGTACTGGGATTGCCGGCATTAATGTCGTGCGAGGCCAAGAGCCGGTGCCCTTGCGACCCAACGTAGTTAATCTGCCAGAGGAGGTCTTTTGCCAGCTCGCGCTGGATGCTGAAGTTGTACTGAGCCGTGTACTGTGTACGCAGATGCGGCTGGAAATCGCCGTACATCAGGATCGGGGAGAAGTTTGCCCATCCTGGGTCCTGGCCCCGAGTTGGGTTGAGGATGCCATTGAAGCCATTGGGAGCGATGGTTCCATTCTGCCCTACGAAAGGAGTATTGAAGAAGGTATTGTAGAAACTCGGGCTGCTTCCGAATGGCGGCTCGGCACCAAATTGCTCGAGCACAAGCTGCTCCATCGGGTTATAGAACAGTCCCCAGCCGGTACGAATGCTGGTCTTGCCGTTACCACCAAACAGCTTGCCGAGAAACCCCTCAGAGAAATTCGGACTGTAGGCAAGGCCGATGCGCGGCGCAAACGCCTTATAGTACGTCGAGGTCAAGCCCGCGGGCACGCCTGGATCGCCAGGCACTACAAGCCCCGTCGGACAGTAGGCGAGGGGAGTGTTGGTACAGGGAAAAATTGTGCTGTTCTCGCCCGGCCGGAACGTTTGCACATGTTTTAGTATGTCTGTAAGTGGGGTGTCGAGCTCCCAACGAAGTCCGTAGTTGAGCGTCAAGTTGCTCTTGATCTTCCAGCTGTCCTGCGCGAACAGGTAGAGCCCGGTAGTCCGGACATTCTCGCGCTGCGCGGAGCCTTGCGAGTAGGTGTCGACTAATCCAAGGAAATAGCCGGGATAGTTGTCCAGTGAGCCAATGGCATTGTTGCCGGTACTGTTAAACGTGAAGTCGCCACTTACATTGTAGTAAAGGGTCTGGTCGAAACGGTTGCGTTCGACGTTGCCTCCGAACTTGATTGTGTGAGCACCTTTTACCCAGCTTAAGTTGTCCGAGAATTGGAAGGAGTTGCCCACTTGCGGCAGTTCACCCTCCCAGCCATTGCCGATGTTGAACCCTCCCGAAATATCTACGAACGGAAGGCCCGTGCGGTTCGACGGCAACCCGGTGTAGATCCCTGCGCTGCCCGGCCCGCTCGTGGGAGTTCCATTGGCAAGAATCGCCGCGTTGATCGCGGGGGAGTCGGATGTGCCCGTGAAGCAATAAGAAGCCGCGGACGGCTCGGATGTTGATGCAGGACAGAAACTCGTCACCGCGCCCGTGTTCTGCGGATGCTGGAAGGTCAGCTCGCCTTCCCGGAGATAGGTTACACGGAATTCGTTCACAAGTGAGTTGCTGATCGTCCACGTGTGACTGGGGTTCCACTGCTGGAAGCGTTGTTTCACCAATGCGCCAAAGCCGGGAACATTCGCGCCTGAGGCCTGGAAGTTATAGAACGGATTTAGATCTCTCTCGTCATTGAAGTAGTAATAGATGCTGAGATTCTGACGGTCGTTAATCTTGTGATCGAACCGAACCGTAAATTGGTCGGCGTCAGTCGATTGGGTTGGCACCCCCTGATAATCATTGGTTCCCGGAACGTTCGCGGTAGGCAAATACTGCAGCAAGTTCAGCGCAACCGGATCCATGCATTGCGTGGGAATGGATGCATTCGGAAAAATGCTGGCCCACGCGACTCCGGCAGCTGGAACCGCGCCGCCTTTATTGACAATCGCCTGTTGACACGTCGTCGTCCCATCCGTCCGGCTATTCAGAGCGGTCGCGACGAAGGGGTCATTGATTACTCCGTTAAATCCGGGATTCTGGCCACCGGCACTAAAATCTCCCCCGATCTCCTGCTGAGACGGCAGCGGGACGAGCTGGCTGCTCAGGCCATCGCGAATACGGCGGCCTTCATAAGAGCCAAAGAAGAAAGTCCGGTCCTTCTTGACTGGACCTCCGAGCGTGCCTCCGAATTGGTTCTGGTTAAACTGCGGTTTCGAGGTATTGAAGTACCCGGTCGAATTCAGAACCTTGTTGCGGAAGTACTCGTACACGTCGCCGTGTATCGCATTCGTGCCTGATTTCGTAACCACGTTAACAACGGCGCCGGAGTTGCGCCCGTATTCGGCGTCGAATGTGTTTGTGATGACGCGAAATTCGTCAACTGCATCCGGAGTGGGTTGCACAGCGGCGGCATTTACGAATGTGTCATTGGCATCGCCGCCATTCACGCTGAAATTGTTAGCGCGGCCGCGGCCGCCGTTTACCGATACGGATCCGGCATCATCGCTGCCATAAAACGTGCTGCCGCTCGAGCCGAGCTGCGATTGCACTCCCGGCTGCAACTGAAGGAACTGATACGTATCGCGGGTATTCAACGGCAATTCGTTTACCGACTTGTTGTTGACGATCGCGCCGAGCTGGGTGCTGGTGGTATCCACCAAGGGCGCTTCGGAAGTGACTTCCACGACTTCTTTGGTCTCGCCGATTTGCAGAGTGGAGTTGAAAGTCACCACCTGATTCAGTTCGACGGTGATGCCTTTACGAACGTTGGTCTTGAATCCGGCCAGGTCGAAGGAGAGCGTATAAGTACCAACCGGAATGGTCGGAAACGCGTAATCGCCGCTGGCGTTGGTTTCGGTGTCGTGCGTCACGCCCGTCGCTTCATTCGTGGCCGTGACCTTCACATTGGCGAGCACCGCCCCAGTCGCGTCGGCGACGCGGCCAAGGATGCGGCCGCCGGTGCCTTGCGCAAACACGAGCGGGGAGCAGATCAGGCAGAGGCTCAGAACAACGAGCCAGCGAGTCAACCGGGAAGGTTTGGGCAACGGCATGAAACGATCCTCCAGATGTTGGTTGGGGCTCAATTCCGGATTTTCAAGTTCGATTTTCAAATTGTGCGAAAAGTAAACCTTGCTATAATCGCGCAAGGTTAGAAGCTTCGCCGCTCTCTGTCAAGCGGAAAAGCACGGCCCCCGCAGCCCGATCAGCAGGCAAATTTGAATCTCATGTCGAGAGCCGGACAAGTCTATCTCAAAATTGGCGACGTGGCGCGCCAGGTCGGAATTTCTCCCTCCGCCATCCGCGGCTGGGAAGCGCTCGGCCTCGCCCGGCCGCAACGCAGCGAAAGCCGCTATCGCCTTTACACCAAGGACGACGTTCGACTGTTGAAGAAGGCGCGCTACTTGCGCAAAGCGCGTGGCCTGAATCCGCGCGCGATCGTGGAGATGCTGAAACGCGACGGCGCAATCAAGCCGCAGCCCGGCCACGGCACGGTCAACCATGGTCCTTCCACTCTCGGCTCCCGCCTGCGCCAGTTGCGCGGCAAAAAAGGGGCAGGTCTGGCTGAAGTCGCCGCCGCCGCCGGCATCTCGGTCGGATTCCTGAGTGCAGTCGAGCGTTCGCAGATGAGCGCATCGGTTGGAACACTCCGCAGATTAGCACGCTACTACCGCACCAACATCCTTGATTTTTTCGATCCGGCGGAATCAAATCCGCGATTGGTGCGTCCGGCCAAGCGCAAGGTGCTCGACGCCGGCCCGGGCGTGCACATGGAACTGCTCGCCTGGGGAAACACGGTGATGGAACCCCATCTGTTTCGCATCAAGCCCGGCGCCGGAAGCGGCGAATCGTATGAGCACGAAGGCGAGGAATTCCTCTTTGTGTTGCGCGGCGAATTGCAGATTTCGCTGGCGGATGAAGAATATCAGCTGAAGCGCGGCGACAGCTTCTACTTCGAAAGCTCCACACCCCACCATTGGAGAAATCCGGGGCCCGGTGAAACCTTGCTGTTGTGGGTCAATACACCGCCGACGTTCTGAGCAGCGAGCCAGCGGGGGCACGCGTCGCCTATCGGCAGAACTCGCAGCCCGCCCCCCGAATTGTTTAGTCCATGCTGCTCTCCGAGCCAAGCGGTGCGCTCAGATGGGCGAGGTGCGCATCTCCCTCGGGCGCATTGCCGTGATCGTACGGCCTGAACAGCGCGGCATAAACCAAGCCGAAGAAAAGTATCACCACCCAAACTAAGATCGTTCCGTAGTTCAAATACCAGGGGTCTCCAGGAGAGCGCGGCCAAACCATGTTGATGATGGCCAGCACACCATAGGTGAAGGCCGCGAGGTTCACCGGCCATGCCCACACGCCGAGCCGAAATGCTCCGCTGGCTTTCCATCCCTTGGCGCGCGCGATCAATGCCCCGAGGACAATCATCTGAAAGGCAACATAGATGCCCGCAGCGCTGGACACGACGATGGTTTCGACCATCTTCTTGAGGAAGAGACCTATGATCGCGATCAGCGAAGGCACAAAGCCGGCGACAAGCAAGGCGTTCACCGGAACCCGAGTTCGTTCGGAGATCACGCTGAGAAGCGAGCCGCCAGGAATCATTCGGTCGCGGCCATAGCTGAACAACAAACGGCTGGTGGCAGCCTCCAAGCTGATAAGGCAGGAGAAAAACGAAACCATCACTACAGCAATCACCGCTCGCAATCCAACCGGGCCTACCGCGCTATTCAGCACGGTCACCACCGGATCGGTATCCTTGCCGGAGAACACAGCATTCAGATCGGGCACGGCCAGCACGAACGCCAGGCAAACGAGCATGGCAGCGAAGCCACCGATGTAGATGGTCATGCGCATCGCTTTGGGGATGGCACGGCCGGCGTCGGGAGTTTCTTCGGCCACGTCGCCGCAGGCTTCGAAACCGTAGTAACACCACAAAGCGCCCACGCTCGACGCGAGAAACGCGGGGAGATAGTTACCGTTGCCAAGTCCAAAGGTTTGGAATAGAACGCTGAAGCTCTGATGACGCGCAACAATCAGCAGATAGCCGCCAACGACGATTGCGCCAACGAGTTCGCAGATGAATCCGAACATCGCGACGCGCGCCAGCAGTTTGGTGCCGGTGACGTTCAGGGCCGTGGTTCCGATGATCATGGCGACAGCGATGGCAACTTCTCCGGCCTGATTTGTTTTGAAGCCGACGAGCTGGGCAACGTAGGGAGCGCCACCGACAGCAACTCCTGCGATGGTGGAACACAGCGCCCATAAATAAACCCAGCCCGCAATCCACGCCCAACGCTTCCCCACCAGGCGGCGAGCCCAAGGATAAAGACCGCCGGCGATGGGAAATTGCGAAACAATCTCACCAAACACGATGGCCACGAGCAGTTGTCCCAGGCCGACGATCAGGTAACTCCAGAACATGGGTGGGCCGCCAGCCGCGAACGCAATCGCAAACAATGTGTATACGCCGACCACCGGCGACAGGTAGGTGAAGCCGAGGGAGAAGTTCGCCCACATGCTCATGGAGCGTTCAAACTTGGAGTTGTAGCCAAGAGCTTCGAGCTGGGCTGAGTCTCGATCGCTTGCGGTCGTGTCTGGTTTCATAAAGTCCTTTTTAGAGTGGGGCGGGCGCGGGGAAACGGGAGACTCCTCTCGCTCCGCGGTTAGTCAAGAAGTCGTCTCATGCTCATAAGCGCATTCCTCGAATACTTGCGCAACAGGAAATCAATACGTACTTATCCCGGGGCGTGCGAGCAAGGTTTGCAGCCAACCCAAAAACTTTGCGAGATTATAGCAAGGTTTTCGAAGAGCGCAAGCTACAGCGCTTTGGGTTAGGGCAGGTCAGCTATGCGGTGGCGAGTTCGAGCGACTGCCGAAGCGGGGTGGTTGCCTCGCCACCGCAGACAAAGCTATTTCGAATTCTCTTCCGGTAGCAGGCCGCGGTCCTTCAACATCGGCTGGATCGTCGGCTCCCCTCCGAGCCAGGCGGAGTACATCTTGTCGAGTTCCTCGGTGTTTCCGCGCGACAGGATCATCTGGCGGAAGCGGTCTCCGTTGGCCCGCGTCATGCCGCCGTGATCCTCGAACCACTGATACGCGGCGTCGTCCAGCATCTCGCTCCACAAATACGCGTAATAACCGGCAGCGTAGCCTTGGCTCCAAATGTGCAGGAAGTAGCTGGAGCGATAACGCGATGGGACAGCCTCCAATAGAAGGTGCGTCTTCTTAAGGGCCTCGGTTTCGAACTGATCGGGGTTCTGCAGCGGAGCGCTGGCGGGAAGCGTATGCCACTGCATGTCGAGTTCGGCGGCCGCCACGACCTCAGTCAGGTCGTAACCCTGATTGAATTTCTCCGCCTTCTTGATTTTGGCCGCCAGTTCGGCCGGCATGGGCGCGCCCGTCTGGTAGTGCTTGGCGTAATGCTCAAACACCGCCGGATAGGTGGCCCAATGCTCGTTGAATTGCGACGGGAACTCAACGAAGTCGCGGGCCACCTGCGTGCCCGAAAGGCTTGGATAGACGGTATTGGCAAAGATTCCGTGCAGCCCGTGACCAAATTCGTGGAACATCGTGGTCACGTCGCTGAAGCTGATAAGCGCCGGCTGCCCGGCAGCGGGCTTGGGGAAGTTCGCGACGTTGAAAATGACCGGCATCAGGCCGAGCAACTTTGATTGGTTGACGAACACATCCATCCACGCGCCGCCGTTTTTGTTGTCGCGCTTGAAGTAGTCGCAATAGAACAGCGCCAGCGGTTTGCCATCGGCATCGAACACTTCAAACACGCGCACGTCCGGGTGATACACCGGGATGTCGTTGCGCTCTTTAAATGTGAGTCCGTAGAGCTGGTTGGCCGCGTAAAAAACACCGTTCTGCAACACATTGTTCAGCTCGAAGTATGGCTTAACAGCGTCTTCATCGAGATCGTACTTCGCCTTGCGTACCTGCTCGGCATAGAAATCCCAGTCCCAGGGCTGGAGCTTGAATCCGCCCTTCTGCGAGTCGATCACAGCCTGAATATCCCTGGCTTCGGCTTCGGCCTTGGCGGTCGTGCCTGGCACCAGCGCGTCCATGAACTTCAGGGCCGCTTCCGGGGTCTTCGCCATCTGGTCTTCCAAGTTCCAGGCCGCGAAGTTCGCGAATCCCAGGAGCTTGGCCTTCTGCGCGCGCAATTGGGCCAGGCGAGCGATCGTATCGCGAGTGTCATTAGCCCCGCCGCGTTCGGCGCGATTCCAGGAATTCTCGAAAATCGCCTGCCGGGTCGAGCGCTGGGTCAGCAAGGCAAGGTCGGGTTGCTGAGTCGTGTTTTGCAAGGGAATGACATAACCGGCCACTTTCCGTTCTTTCGCAGCCTCGGCAGCGGCCTCGAGGTTTGCCTGGCTCAGGCCCGCGAGTGCGCCCTTGTCTGCGGTGACATAGGCCTCATCCTTAGCGGCGGCCAGAAGCTTGTTCATGAAGGTGGTAGAAAGCGCGGCTTCTTCCTCGTTCAGCTTCTTGAGGGCAGCCTTGTCGGTATCGTTGAGCCTGGCGCCTGCGTGCACGAACTGGTCGTAGTACCACTTCACCAGGCGCTGTCCCTCCGCATCAAGACCGAGAGACTCACGCTGGTTATAGATCGCCTCCACGCGGTGAAAGAGCTTGGAGTCGAGGAAAATTGCGTCGTTGTGAGCCGCCAGCTTGGGCGCCTCGATCTCCTGCACCTTCTGGAGTTCAGGATTCAGGTTCGCTCCGGTGACGCCATTGAATATCTGCGTCACGCGCCGCAGCAATTGCCCTGATTTCTCCAGCGCCACCAGCGTGTTCTCAAACGTCGGAGCGGCTGGATTCTGCGCAATCGCACGAACCTCTTCGCGTTGCTGCGCCATACCCGCCTCGATGGCGGGCTGATAATCGCTATCCTTGACCTTGTCGAACGGCGGCGCTTGAAACGGCAGTGAACTTGGGGCGTAAAAAGGATTGCTGGGGCCAAATTCCGAACTGGCCGCCTCGGCGAACGTGGTAATAAGGCTCATCGCTATGATTCCTGTCGTGATTAGAGTTCCTACTTGCCAAAACAACGTTGTCTTCCCAGATCTTCGCGTCATGTTTCCTCATTCCTGCAGGTGTTCATTGAAGAGCGTATGAAACTCACGGATTCGGCGCGTGGGGCGTCCTGCGAGCAGCCAAAACCTGCGATTGCAAGCATAAGCGGATGAGACCGACCCCTGATTGCCGAAGTTGTATTGTATAAGACGCGGCCGGGGACTTGAAGTGAGCAGGCGGCGCATTTCAGACGATCGGCTGCTTCCCGGTCTTTCGCTCATAGTAAAGTAATAGGAGCCACCATTCGGAAGGATTTCTTTGAATTCCAGCATTCGCAACATCGCCATCATCGCTCACGTCGACCACGGCAAAACCACGCTGGTTGACGCCATGCTGCAACAGAGCGGCACATTTCGCTCTAACGAACATCACGTCGAACGCGTCATGGATTCGAACGAACTGGAGCGCGAGCGCGGTATTACCATCTTGGCCAAGAATACGGCCATCTTCTATCACGACGTGAAGATCAACATTGTCGACACTCCCGGCCACTCCGATTTTGGCGGCGAGGTGGAGCGCGCCCTCAAGATGGTCGACGGCGTCATGCTGCTGGTCGACGCCAGCGAGGGCCCGCTGCCGCAAACGCGGTACGTTCTTGGCAAGGCGCTTGAAGCCAAACTGCCCCCGATTGTCGTCATCAACAAGATTGACCGAAGCGATGCCCGTCCGCAGGAGGTGTTGAACGAGATCTACGATCTCTTCATTGACCTCGATGCCCAGGAAGAACAACTCGATTTCCCGGTTCTCTATACCAACGCCAAAACCGGGACCGCAACCACCAACATGGCGGGCGGCGGCGCCGATCTGCGGCCGCTATTCGATGCGATTCTGAAGACGATCCCCGTGCCGAAGGGCGACGCCGAGGGTGCTCTCCAGATTCTCGTCGCCAATCTCGACTACAGCGACTATCTCGGGCGACTCGCCATTGCGCGCGTTTTCAATGGCACGCTGCGCACCGGCGAGGATGTGGCGATCGCGAAGCTTGACGGCACATTCCACAAGACGAAAATCACCAAGCTCTTCTCTTTCTCCGGGTTGAAGCGCACCGACTCTACGCAAACCGATCTGGGTGACATTGTCGCCATCGCCGGCGTCGAGGGCATCACCATCGGCGAGACGATTACCAACGTCGAGAATCCCGCGCCGCTGCCGCACATTGCCATCGATGAGCCGACCATCGCCATGCTCTTCACCATCAACACGTCGCCCTTTGTCGGCAAAGAGGGCAACTACGTAACCTCGCGCAACTTGCGGGAGCGGCTGGAAAAGGAGCTTCTCACCAACGTTTCCCTGCGCGTCGAGCCTACCGATTCCACGGATTCTTTCAAGGTCCTCGGCCGCGGCGAACTCCAGCTCTCGATCCTGATCGAGATGATGCGCCGGGAAGGCTACGAACTGATGGTCGGCAAGCCTGAGATCGTCACCAAGCGCAACAAAGAAGACGGCAAGCTGATGGAGCCCGTCGAGTACCTGACGGTGGATGTGCCGGAAGAGTTTGTTGGTGTCGTCATGGAGCAGCTGGGCTCGCGCAAAGGCGAAGTCGCCAACATGCACAACCACGGCTACGGACGCGTCCGCATTGAATTTCGCGTGCCCAGCCGCGGGCTGATCGGGCTGCGCAGCCAACTGCTCACCGACACGCGCGGCACCATCGTGATGAACGCGCTGTTCGACGGCTACACCGAATGGCAGGGAGAGATTCCGCACCGGTTGACGGGCGCGCTCGTCGCCGACCGGCCCGGACTCTCGACCGCATATGCGCTTTGGGGACTGCAAGAACGGGGCGTGCTTTTCGTCGGGCCTGGTGTTGAACTTTACGAGGGCATGGTCATCGGCGAAAACGCCAAGGACACCGACTTGGACGTGAACGCGGTCCGCGAAAAGAAGCTGACGAACATGCGCGCCTCGACCGCCGACGAAGCGATTCGACTGGTGCCTTATCGCCAGCTCAACCTGGAGCAGGCGATTGAGTTCATCGCCGACGACGAGTTCGTGGAAGTGACGCCGAAGTCGCTGCGCCTGCGCAAGAAAATCTTGCAGTCGAACAAGCGCAAGAAGGGCGCGCTGGCGACAGTGGAAGAAACTATTTAAGGCTGGTCGAGGGTGATACGGTGGCGCACCGTCGAAACGTATTGCTTCCTGGTCATGCTGGCTTGCGTGGCCACGGCGTTCGCAGTGTGGGTGCTCGGAATGATGCGCAAATCTTTTGGCGCAATTCCGGCGATGCTCTGGATTGTGTTGACCTCTGTGTCTCTGGTGTGCGCCGCCATTGTTGGCGTGCTTGAATTCACGCGCTGACTTCCCGCTACAAGCTGACATCCGGCTACAATCTGTTCCAATGAACGCTCCGAAACCACCTCGCTACCGCATGCTGCTCATCCCTTGCAGTTGCGGGTCAACCTTTGCCGTCTCCGAGGACTACGACCAGCAAGGCATGCACCTGCGCAGCTTCATTCCCTGCCCCAATTGCGGCAAGCGGCACGATCCACGCAACCGGCTGCTTCGCCTCGACTACCAGGAGGAGCAGTTCTGGAAGGTTGGCGAGTGCTGAAAAGCCGATGTACACTGAATGAGGTTTCTCTGCGCGCCCGTAGCTCAGCTGGATAGAGCGGCAGCCTCCGGAGCTGTAGGTCGGGAGTTCGAATCTCTCCGGGCGCGCCAGTAACTCCTTCCCCTTTGCCGACGCATCGTTCGTTTCACTCGTGATTTCGCGTCCGCTTCCTCCGCTCCCTCCCTTATTCTGGTTCCTTTAAGTGACTCACCTAAAGTCAGTTCGCCTCTTGCCGATGAATTCACCTGTTACCTTGAACGGGCCGCTTGTGGAGCTCACGCATGTTTGGAGCGGGGTCCAGTCAAACATCTCAAGCCCAGGGAAGCAGTCTTGGATTGCCTCCTCGTCGAACCGCGCCGCCCCTGAGCGGCGCGGCTTTATTTTTGCTCGGCCCCGTCCCAAGTACCCCCTCCCCCCCTATACCGGTCTAATGGAATCATAGGCCTAGGGGCAAAGTCTTGAATCGAGGACAGTTAGAGTCAACGCATTCAAAATAAATGAGTTAACGGCAAAAACGGCGGAAGCGATCATTTAGAATCAATGAGTTAGCGTGTAGTGCCCTGCCAAAGTCTTGATTTCAAAGAACTTGGTATCGAACCGGCCAAAGCGGGCTCGATTGAGCGTCTATGCGGCGCTACATTCAATGGTTGGGGACGGGGCTAGCTTAAGTCAAGGGAAAAGAGGAGCGGGCTTCGGCAGACTTGAATGGGCCACTGATCGGGGGCGGTTTATGCATACCATATTGTACGTACGATAAGATCAACAAAAATATTTTTGGGGAGAGCAGGATTTTAGCTTTTTGGCGGGTTGGCGGGTTGAGGCGCGGAGTGGGCATTTTGAGGGTGGGCTGGGGAAGCCATTGATGCGTCGCGGGTTAGATTCGATCGGTGAGAAATGGAGCAGTGGGGTTCGGAGAGCGATTTCTTCAAAGTGACAGGGTCGGGTGTCAAGAGGGGTTTCTTGGGCGAGGTGCTGCTGGTTTTTCCCGTTTTGGGAAGGAACATGGATGGGCGGATGGAGGTGGTGGTGGGGGATCGGAGGTCAAAGTCCCCGCCCTTCGCTTTGCGATAGGACGGGACACCCGCCAATTTGTCTAGTGTCCGCTTAGTGGACTTCGCCTGCATGCTCAGGCTTTCAGTTTCTTTGTTAAGGCCGCCCATCCGTTTGCATTGAGGTATTGAGTGAAGTCGCGCAAAGGAGTTTTGTGGATGCCCTCTTCTATTCGGCGCATATCATGACCCAGACCTCTTATCTCCCAACAGCGATTGCTTCCCGTGGAGCATAGGTAAATTTGGAGTGTTTTTTCGTTGTGGAGTTCCGTCATTCGCTGCTGCAATTCAGCCTTGGGAATGACGACAAAATCTGGCGCTTTGCTTTTGAAGCCATGCAATACAAACACCCAAAATTCTGCCGGAGAATTCTTGAGCTTCGTTCTATTCAATGTAAACCAACTGATGCAACGCAATGAATCCCGCAGCACGACGGATTCCCCCGGCAAAAAGTCTTTCCCGTATTTTGCTTGCAACGAAACTGTGCGGCGATTTTCGCGGTCGGTTACGAGCAGGTCGATCCCACTATCCTTGGCTGGTATCCACACATTCAATCCTAGTCGCTGCTGCACGTAGAGGCCGACCAGGTATTCGCCAGCGTGGATGGTAAACATTGGTCTCATATTTAATCAGCCGAACAAATAGCTAGGTATGGTGGCCTTAGCTCTAGAACAGCGCTGACACCTCTCATTGCCATCATGCCGCCTTGTCGGATGAGGTAGACGCCACGACTCGGAATCTTCGTGCGGCACCATGGTCCCTTATGTGGGGAGAACCATTCCACTGCCGGAGGCGAGAACGGTGCAACCGGGCAGATGATCCGCTGGACTACAAACGCCGATGCCAGTTTTTTCTTCCTGTTTGGCTGAAACGGATGGGGAACGCTGACCCTGCTTGGCATGGGAAGCCATTCCGTTTCGCCGTTCAATCGGTAGTGCTGGCAGTCAATTGCCCTGCTTAGACTCCCATCGCGGACTGGATCGACGGCCCCCTTACCTTCCGAGCAGAATGCAAACACTCTATCTTGCGCAGCACTCTGTAGTTCGCGGTGCCAATCCGCGAGCATAGGGCGATATGCAAAGGACCATAACGTCCAGCCGTTCGCTAGAATCTCCGCACGTTTCCGCTCGATGATTTGGCCCATACTCTCTTGAGCATGAGGTCCGAACGGATGCCAGAATGAAAGCTCGAATTCTGCGTAATTCACTAGAGCCTTCTGACGTTGAGGAGTGGTACCTACGCCAGGCCGTGAAATGGTAGCTAACGTACCTGCTAGACGCGCTCCCCTTTTCTATTGCGTCATACTGCCGAATTCTTCCGGTAGTTCATCTTCGCTCTCTTCTAGGGCAGCCCCAAATTCAATCAGACCAAAAGTGTTAGGCCCAGTCTTTGTAAAGACTCTGCCTTTACGTGCATAGCTTGAGAGTGTTCCCGCAAGAGAGATTCTGTGCTTTTTGTCTAAAGGCTTGCCGAGCAACTTGAGAATTTCTGCAATTGGCATAGCCTTTCCTGAATGGCGGAGTAGGTCCCTTGTCTTGGCTAGGGCGCTGCCATCGCGCAATTCGTGCGCACTCTCCGCCTCTGTTGCTGCATCCTTGGGTAGCAGCTTCATTGAGTCTTGAAGGGCCTGAATATAGGCATTAGCCTCACGCAGTTGGATTTCCAGATTTCGAATTTCCTGCTGCTTCTTGTCGATCAGCTTTTGAAAATTTCCCCTGAGTCCCATACGCCCTCCGTTCGCCTTCGATATCCGAGTATATGTGTATTGGAATTCAAAAGCAAGATGGGAAATGAGTGGAAATCAGATGGGAAACTTGTTATGCTACGCACATCGAGAGGTCCCGAATGGAGAGCTTAGATTCAGTCATCAAAGCCCTAGAAGCGATCAAGCGCATGGCCCCGAACGGCGAGGACTACTGGATGGGCCGGGACATTCAGCCCATCCTTGGCTACGACACATGGGAAAATTTTTATATGGTAATTCAAAAGGCCATGATGGGCTGTGAAACCGCTGGGTTCAAGGTTATCTATCACTTTCGTGACACCACGAAGATGATAAGCGGCGGAAAGGGAGCGAAGCTACAGAGGGCAGACTGTTATCTCACGAGGTATGCGTGCTACCTCGTGGCCATGAATGGCGACTCGCGCAAGGCTGAAATCTCCACCGCTCAATCGTACTTCGCGGCGCAAACGCGTAGACAGGAATTGCGGGACCAAGAGAAACGCATAGCCCTACGAGAGCGGGTGCGCAGAGGCAATACTGTCCTTGCTGGAACTGCTGTGAATGCAGGCGTGAAGCGTTTCGGGATTTTTACCGATGCTGGTTATCGTGGTCTTTACGGGATGGGGCTGAAGGAAATCAAGACACGCAAACGGCTTGCCCCGTCTGCCGATCTTTTGGATAGAGCCGGACATGCCGAACTTGCCGCCAATGAGTTTCGCATTACTCAAACCCAACAAAAATTAGAGCGCGAGCGAATCCAAGGGGAAGAACTGGCGATTGCGGCCCACCGCACTGTGGGAGCGGAGGTGCGTGATGCTATTCAGCGCATCGGCGGCACGATGCCAGAAGACCTACCAATTGAACCGCCCATAAAGAAAGTAATCGCGGAGCACATCAAGAGAAAAAAGGGGTTGGACCAACCTCCACTCGCGCTATCATCTGAAGAATGAAGGCGGGGGCCCGTCTTCTCGCGTTTGCTTGCGGTCCAATGCGACTCGATCTCTACGACGTCCTGTTCCCCGGTCTGGTAGTGACGGAAGCTGCTCCACGGCCAATCTTCAGGGCGCTCGACCAATCCGCGCTTCACGGGATTGCTGTGTATGTACTCTAATTTCTCCGCGTGCTTTTTTGCGCTCCACACGTTGAAATCGTAGAAGCGCTTCTGCCAGATTTTAGTTGGGTCGGGATTGGGATGGGTTTGTGGCGGGACTTTGAGTGCTAGCTCGCTTTCGGCTGTGGCCCACACATCGCAAAAACCGCGATGTGTGGGGCACCCTCCGCGTTGTGTCTGGCGCTCGCCGCCCCCTTCTAATGCATGGACCTGTTTGGAAAAACGCTCCTTGATTACCTTCATGACCACTGATGGGTCGCCGATTTCAGGTTCGGTGGTCAGTAAATGAAAGTGTTCGGGCATGACTACGTATCCGTGAACGACAAACCTGTACTTGCTGCGCGTTTCTTCAAGAATGTTGACGAACCGATCTCGACGTTCCGGGGTACCGAGGATGGGCTGACGATGGTAACAGCTGCAGGTGATGAAGTGCAGATGCTGTGCGCCGTAGTAGCGATGGAGCTTTCGGGTCACGGGGCCAGACTAGAAGGAATGAGGAGTCTTGACTGTGACCGCGCTCGCAGGCGGTTTGTGACGAAGGCCCACACATCGCGAAGCGAAGGGCGGGTTTGGGCGCGACGGCGAACTGTGGGATGGATTGCCGGCTTCTTGCGGTTGCTTGCGGTTCAATGCGACTCGATCTCTGCCACGCCCTGTTCCCCGGTCTGGTAGTGGCGGAAGCCCAGTCGAGCTTCACACCTGCGTTCCATCCGGAACGCGCTTTCCTCACAGTGGTGAAGACTCCTAACTCTAGTGCACGGGGAGAATTCCTTGCCGGCGTGCTTGGAGTTGTGGAGTGTGTAGGGGTCTTTCGACTCCGCAGGGACTTCACTTCGTGAAGTTCCTGCTCCGCTCAAGATGACAGGGGCAAACGACAAATTAGAGAAAAGAAGAGCTTGAGGGCGTTTAGCTATCAGCCACGACGACGAACCGTCGGATGGATTGCCAACTTGTCGCGTTTGCTTGCGGTCCAATGCGACTCGATCTCTACTACGTCCTCTTCCCCGGTCTGGTAGTGGCGGAAGCCCAGTCGAGCTTCACACCTGCGTTCCATCCGGAACGCGCTTTCCTCACAGTGGTGAAGACTCCTAACTCGAGTGCACGGGGAGAATTCCTTGCGGCGTGCTTGGAGTTGTGGAGTGTGTAGGGGTCTTTCGACTCCGCAGGGACTTCACTTCGTGAAGTTCCTGCTCCGCTCAAGATGACAGGGGCAAACAGCAAATTAGAGAAAAGAAGAGCTTGAGGGCGTTTAGCTATCAGCCACGACGACGAACCGTCGGATGGATTGCCAACTTGGCGCGTTTGCTTGCGGTCCAATGCGACTCGATCTCTACGACGTCCTGTTCCCCGGTCTGGTAGTGACGGAAGCTGCTCCACGGCCAATCTTCAGGGCGCTCGACCAAGGGAAGCTCTGATTGAGTTCCTCGAGGCCTAAACAGTTTGCTGAAAAACTCGGTTGCGCCCCGCGTCGCTACCTCAGCGGCTAAAGCCGGAGTTAAGAGAGCCCCTTATCGCAGCGGTGAACCGCTGCGCCACCCAAAAACAGGGTTTTTCAGCAGCTGCAAGGCCCGGGCGCGAACCTTGCGACAAGCTCGGGTCAGGCTCTGGGGCACGAGATGGCAGGCAAAAATCCCAAGTGGGGCAGGACCGTGGAATCCCACCCTAGCGCAAAGAGCGCGCTAGGATGGGGCACCCTCTTGTGTTGCCGGGGCTGGGCGAGATCAAAACCAAGTGTGGCGCGGACGGGCGGGGGCCCGTCTTATCGCGGAGCGAAGGGCGGGTTTGGGCGCGACGACGAACCTTAGGATGGATTGCCAACCTCTTGCGCTTGCTTGCGGTGCAATGCGACTCGATCTCTACCACGTTCTGTTCCCCGGTCTGGCGGTGACGGTAGCTGCTCCGCCGCCGGTCTCAGGGCGCTCGACCAAGGGGAACGCTCGACCAGGGGGTCGCGTTGGGTTTGTGGCGGGACTTTGAGTGCTAGCTCGCTTTCGTCCCGTGCCCACACATCGCAAAAACCGCGATGTGTGGGGCACGCGGCACGCGGCGAGAGTACAGGAAGGACCCACATCTGCCAAAACCGGGCAGATGTGGGGCACCGACGGGGTGGGGGATGTGGGTCACCAGCCGACTCGATCTCTACTACGTCCTTTTCCCCGGTCTGGTAGTACCGCTTGAGTCCCCAGGGCGTGATTGGAGACTAGGACTGGTCTCATCAATGGTCTTAGTGGAGAGAGCTTTGGCCCTCAGGGGCTGAAGCCCTCATTGTTGCTGGCTTCTAGCGGCACGGCTGAAGCCGTGCCCTTCCTCAAAACCATTTGTGAGACCGGTTGCAGGCGCGTTCGGTGTTATCGCGCGGTGATGATCGAAGCGTGGAATTGTTCGTTTTTCGGCGGGGCATGAAAGTCCCCGGCCTTCGCTTCGCGATCGGACGGGCTGCCCGCCCGCCAATGCACGGGGAGAATGCCCTGAGGCATGCTTGGCACGGTGGAGGGTGTAGGGGTCCTTCGACTCCGCGCTGCTACGCTTCGCTCACAGCGCTGCGCTCAGGATGACACGTCTTCGGGTTGACGGGTGTCCCGGCCCTCTGCGGGTGTCCCGGCTCTCTGCGGGTGTCACGGCTCTCTTACGACTCTGACGATTTTCCTTTCCTCAAGATCCTCAGAAGGTGAGGCGCACGCCGACCTGCAACTGCCTGGGAGCGCCGTTCGAGTAGGTGCCGGAGCCGGGGAGCACGCGGTCCAGACGCGTTGTGCAATAGGCCGGGTTGGTTCCGCAGTTGCCGGCCGTAGTGGAGTTGTTGAGAGACGTGCCGGGAGCGGCATCGAGGACACCGCTAAGCTGCGCTCCCGGGCCTCCGAAATTCGCGAGATTGAAGACATTGAAGATGGAAAGGCTCGGCTCGATCTTGGCCCGCTCGCCCAGGGCGAAAGGCCATGCGACCTGGAGATCCATCGTTTTCAGCCAGGTTGCGCTGGCGAAGTGTCCCGGAGGACCGCATGCGGTTGGGGACGGATTGCAGGAAGAAATCAAAGGAGCATAAGCGCCCAAGGCGTGCAGCTGCTCGGCGCTGAGGACAGCAGCACCTCCGTTCGGGGTTCCGTTGGCGTTGAACCCGGCAAGCGCCAGGCCGGCCGGGGTGGGGTTGCCGGCGACGTTGCGGTTGTAGTAGCTGATGGCTTTCGCCACGTTCGTGGCGGAATATTTTCCGGTGTTGCCAATTAAAGTGCCGGTGAGAAGATCGCCGACGGTTCCGTCTCCGCTGATATCGCTGCGGAAGATTTCGCCGGGCACGCCGCCGCCATTCATCTGCGGAATGTATAAGCTCAAAGGAAGTGGCGATCCCACCAAGGCGATCAGCGAAAAGCGCGGTCCATGCGGCATGTCCACCGACGGCGTAATTACAAACTGGTTCCTGCGATCAAGACCGGAGGGTCCGAAGTGCCCTAAGTGAGGACGGAGATAATCTTCGGCGACGTTGAGGGTGGAGTAGTCGCCACCGCTGCCGTTGGGTTCGGCGATGTTGGTGGAATAGCGCGAGAGCGTGTAGGCAAGCGTCACATCGATCTTTTGCACGCGGCGGAACGGATTGGCGCCGCTCGAAGTGTGATAGAGGAAGTGGAAGGCTTGATATCTGGAGCGGCCGGCCGGGAAATACATGATGTTGGAGCCGACGGCGGGGTAGGCGCCACCGAAGGAAGCTTGCAGGGGCAGGCCGGTCCGCAGATCGACCTTGTTCAATGAAGGGAACGAAGTATTCGCCGGGGTGGAGCAAAGGAAGGGTCCGCAAAAAGAGTTCGTGGAGTCGAGTCCCTGGCGGGCAAAATCCACGATGCTGGCGCCCGGCACATTGTTGAGGTAGCAGTCGACAGCAGCCTGCGAACTGTTCGGCCCCTGGCCGGCAAACAGGGCGAGCGACGAGGCGCAGGGTCCGGCGGATTTGGGATTTAGAAGCAGAGTGTTGTTGATGGCACCCAACTCGGCCGCATAGTTTCTTTGCGTCACATCGACGTTGTCGCCGTCGGTTAGAAGGCTGGCGTCGCCGACGTGGTTGGTATCGATGCCAAGAGGAAACTGGGTTCCGATTTGGCGGATGTAGTCGAAGGAGAACATGCTGCGCTCGCCCATCTGGCGCTCAATGCCCAGATTCATGTGGACAATGCGCGGCGTCTTGAAGCCGGGGGCAAGCAGGCCGCCGAAATTGGAGAGGGAGTTTTGCAGGGAGTAGAGGTTGGGAGCATTGGCCGGCACGGCCGCCTGGGCTGCCATGAATTGGGACTGCAGATCCTGCACTACTTGCGCAACTGTCACCTGGTTTGAGGCAGAATCCGGCACCGTACTGCCGATCGGTTGCCCACAGATTTGCGCGATGTTCACCGTGGCGTTGCCAAGGTTATCGGCCACGGAACTGACTGCCGAGCCGTTCGGAAACAACACGGAAGTGGCCGGACAGAGCGAGAGGCTGCGGTTATATTGGCCGGCCGCGAGACGGTTGATGCGGTCCTGATAAGTATTCTGGAGGAGGAAATTGTCGTAGAACATTCCACCGCCGGCGCGAACCACGGTGCGTCCGTTGTGTCCGGGGTCCCAGGCTACGCCCGCCTGAGGAGCAAAGTTCTTGAGCGGGCGAGTGATGCTTCCGGTCACAATGCGCGGTACGTACGCGCCTGTAGGCGGAATCTCGGAAAACAGGGCGAGGTTCGGAATCGAGGCGAGATCGCTGTCGGTGCGTGCGGTATCAAAAGCGTAGTTCACACCGACGGTGACATTTACGTTTGGGATGACGTTGACGGTGTCACCGGCGTAACCCTCGAAGCGATAGTCGGTGTGACCGCCAGTGGGGCGATTGAAGGCGGAGTGCTCGCTGAAACCGCCCAGGCCGTTGTAGATGGTAACCGTGCCGACAGGATAGTTGAGGGGATTATCGGCGGCGCCGCGCGGGTCGCCGGGATAGAGCGGACTGAGAATGGGATTGCCGTTGATGGCGGCAATGGCGGCCAAGCCGTTGGAACTGGTCACGGAAGGGCCGAACGGTCCGGGCGCGTAATAGTCGCCCTGCGAAATTTGGTGGAACGCGCCGCCGAAGCGGAAGGTTTGATTGACGCGGTACATGGTGACGCTATCCCAGCGGGCAAAGAGATCGCGCTGGATGGTCTGCCGGGGACCGGCCGAGCTCGGACCGAGAGAGAACGACCCGATCTGCAGGTGGAAGGGGGCGGAGGTGGAATCGGCCAGATCGGGATTGACCGCGTTCACCAGTTTCTGGTAGCCAAAGCGCGCGCTGTGCAGGAACCTTCCGCGATTCCAGTCGAGACCGAAAGAAGCCGAGGGCACGTTGGCGTCATTGCGCCACATCGACTCGCTATTCCGGGGGCCAACGAGTTTGACATTGTCGTAGCCGTACCGGACGAAAATCCTCTTGTCCTCGTTGAACTTGTAGTCCAGACGGCCGGTGAGCAGATTTTGGCGAGAGTCGGCGCGTTGCAGTCCGACCGAGGTAAAGTTGGGCGATCCCTGCTGCGCGGGCAGGATCAAATCCTGGGTCATGATGGGCAGGCTGCCGTCCTGAGTGGTGCGTTCGCCGGCGAAGAATAGAAATGCCTTGCCGTTCAGAATGGCGCCGCCGGCGCCAAAGCCGTACTGCGAGCGGCTGTAATCGGAGTTGCCGGAGGGAAAGCCGGCCAGACCGAGAACCTGTTCTCGCAGATTGCCAAACAGATCGCCGTGCCAGTTGTCGCCGCCGCTGCGGGTATCGAGGCGGACGGAACCGGTTGCGTTCAGGGACTGAAAAACCTCGGGCGTGACTCGCGACACGGCCACCTCGCTCACAGCATCGGCGGGGAGGGTGGTGGTGGGGCCGCCTTTGGTTTCATCCATGGCCTCGATTTCATCGACATCGAAATGGGTTGTGCGGCCGGAATAACTGTCGATGGAAAGAGATTGAAAACCGCTCTTGCCGGGATCGTAGATGGCACCATCCACGACCTGGGTGGCGGGAAAGATCTCGGCGGGGCCGAGCACGTTGCGACCATTGATAGGCAGTTGATCGGCGGCATCGCCGGAATAACGGCTTTCCAGGCGCACGGGAGCGGGATTGATCCAATCGAGCTTGAAGTTGACGGTAGCAGAGGCGCCGGCGGTCACGACGACGCTGGTCTCGGCATGCAGGAGGTCGCGGCCATCCACGCGCACAAGGTAGGTGCCGGGAGCAATTTGTTCGCTGGCGAAGGTGCCATCGTCGGCGGTGCGGGTGACGCCGCGCGTGTCGGTGGCGGAGGAGAAGTACTCGATGCGGGCGGAGGGCACGGGCGCGCCGTCCTCGCTTCGCACGGTGCCTTGAATCGTGCCTTCGTTGGGATTTTCGGTGGCCTCCTGCGCGCACAGGGGAGCGGAGAGCAACAAGGACGCAAAGAAAGCGGCACAAACGCCAAGGGATAGAGAACGACGTAAGAACAATCCAGACCATTCGAACAAAGCGCCACGCTCCTGGGGCAGGATGAACCGAGATCAGCCGATCCTGTGTGTAAGGGTCTCAATTTCCACGGAAACGGAATATGACAGTTTACTAGATGCGGCGTGTTCGCTGGGGCGATGTATGGGATTTCGGTAGTGGCTCAGTTTGAAAATAAGGTAGCGAGCCAAACGCGCGATTATTGCGTCGCAAAAACCGCGACCCACCGCGCGGCTCGCCCAGATCCTTCGCTGCGCAAAAACCGCTTACTCAGGATGACAATTCAAATTGAGCCACTACCGGAATTTCGCGAGGCAGATCGAAGAAGCGTCAGGGCGTGCGTGAAAACTGGGTCGTCCCTCCGGGACTTAAATCTTTGGTTCCACTTTACCCCGCGCTGAAGCGCGGGGCTAAGGTAGGTCGTCCCTCCGGGACTGGAAACTTCCGGGATTTGTTCCCTCGTGCTCTCCGAAATTTGGTTCTCACGCACACATCAGGGATCGAGATCGCTGCCTATCCAACGCAGTCTCCCGGAAAATGCGCCTGCGCCAAAGCGCGTGCGAGGATAACAGTAAGTGTTTACCAGCTGCCTTTTACTGTGTAGTAACCGGCGCGGTTGTGAAGGTCGAAGGGGCCGCCCGGCGGTGGATTGACCAGATTGACCTGGATGCGGCGAAACTCGGAATCAGAGAAGCGCTGCGAAGGGTAATAGGCAAGCAAGTATTGGGTGCGAAGCTCGTCGCTGATCTTGCGGAAGGCTTCGTCGAGCTGGCTGCTGGAATTTGCGTAGTAGTACTTGCCTCCAGTGTCCTCGGAAATCTGGATGAGGGCATGCTCGCCGCCGGTATCGCGTCCGGCGCTGGCTTCGATGGGCACAATGATTACGCTATAAATCAGGGCTTCCGATTCCTGGGCAGCACGCAGAGCTTCTTTATAACTCACCTGGCTGACAGTATCGCCACCATCGGTGATCACGACCATGACTTTTCTTCCCCGGCGGCGGGTGAGGGCTTGCGAACCGAGGAAGATGGCATCGTAGAGTGCGGTAGCAGCTCCGTTGCGGATGCGGTCGATACCGGCGTCAATCGCCTTAAGATCGGCGGTGAAAGGGACGACCTCACGCACCTCTTCGCTGAACTTGTAGAGAGCCAGACCGTCTTGCGGGCGCAAAATCGCGTGTGCGAATTTGCGCGCCGAGGTCAACTCCAGAGGCAGGTCTTTCCTGGTGCTGAGGCTGGTATCGACGGCGAGGATGATGGAGAGGGGTAATTCCGACTCGCGGCTGAAGACGGCGATTTTCTGTTCCTTGCCGTCCTCTTTGAGCGCAAAGTTCTCTTTGACCAGGCTGCCGACGGGCGCGCCGTGGGAATCGGTGACGGTGACAAAAACGTTCACCAGTTTGACATCTACCTTGAGGGTGGTGCTGGGCTGCTGCGCTAAAGCGGGCAGGACGCTCGCGATGAGGAGCGAAAGGATGGAAAGGATAGGTTTGGAACTAAGTTTGGAACTATGCAGAGGTTTCATGAGCACGTTTAGTTGGATGCGGGGTGCTATGGTTTTATGCCTTCCGGGCGCTGAATTTCTGGCGGAAAGGGCTCGCCGTCCGCCCACACAGATCCATCCTCGAAATATTCCTTCTTCCAGATAGGCACGGTTTTCTTCAGAGTGTCGATGATCCAGCGGCAGGCGTCGAAAGCGGCGGCTCGATGAGCGGAGGCAACCACAATCTGCACGCTGGTTTCACCAATCTGCAATCGCCCCACGCGATGGATGATCGAGATTCCATCTACGGCAAACTGCTTTCTAGCCTGGCTTGCCAGCGCTTGCATTTGCTTGAGCGCCATGGGTTCATAGGCTTCGTAATCCAGATACAGGGTTCGGCGTCCGCGGGTATTGTCGCGCACAACGCCCTCGAAAACGACCGCCGCTCCATCGCGCGGACGCTTCGTTCGCTCGAAAGCGGAAAGCGGGATTATCGGCTCAGACACAATCAGGATCTCGTCGTCCAGAATCTGGTCGGGGACAGAAACGCTTTCGGGCAAACCGCCGCTAACGGGAGGGAGCAACCCGAGTTCATCGCCGTCGGCCAAGACTCGATTCATAGAAGAGTACTCCTGGTTCACGGAGACGGCCAGAGAAGTTGCGAAAGCGGCAAACTGAGGAAATCGACTGGAGTATTGGGCCAGCAGATCTCCCACCCGGGCGCCTTCGGGAACATCCACGCGCTCTGTGGGTTGTCCCACCATATCCTTCAGGACTCCAAACAGCAGGACGCGGATCTGCATAGCAATTGAGGAACGCGCAACGATAGGCCCGGTTAAGAAGGGGCAATCGATACCGCATAGTGTAGCGTGCCAGTATCGCATGGACATGCCCTCCGGGCCACCTGTCCTTTGCAATATGCCGCTGCGGTTATTACTCCCGTAATCGTGCGTCGGGTCACTTTCCGTCATACCCTTGAATGGCGGGAATGAATTGCCACGGGTCCTGGACCTACATCTCCGGCAGCCACTAGAGGAGTCAGCTATCTCGATCACGGCTCATACCGATGCTAGCCGCAGCGCGTCTGCGCGGTCGTTCCTCCACAGCCTGAACATTCTGATCAAGTACACACGGCTCTACGGCACGAATCACAAGCGCACCGAGGGTCAGTTCGAAACAGCCTGGAAGGAATTGCAGGAGGCACTGCCCAAATCCGGAGATACGGGATTTGTGCTGGGTGTGTCTGACAACAAACTCCTCCTCGACGGTATCCCGCTCGAAGCCGGGCAAGCCGAGCGCAGTTTCGCGCAATTGCTAACGGCAGCCGGACTCTCGAGCATCCTCTTTTCGACAAAAGTTACGCTGGCAGATTTCACCCGATTGGTGAAGGCCTTCGCGATGGGTGGTTCCAAGGCGCAGGATTTCGCCAAGCAGATCAAGGAAACTCTGGGCGAGGCCGGTTCATCGATCCGGATTAACGAGGTCAAGTTTGTAGCCGCAGACCCGGCCACGGGAGAAATCTCGATGGCGGCGCAACTGGCCGCACAATCTCTTGGACCAGAATTCAAGGCATGGCTCAACGACCCGCAAAAGCTTCTGCAACTGATCGCCGCGGCGCAGGGAGCCAGTAGTGGAGGGGGGACAGGTGGCGGTGAAGGGACACCTGGCAGTGGAGGCACACCTGGCGGTGGAGCGACAAGTGGCCCGGCACAATCTGGGACGCCGGTCCAGCTTCAGGAGGGAGAAGTTATCCAAGCCATTCGCTTGTTAACGCACTTCGGACAAGCGATGCAGGATCCAAACGCCTCGCAGGAAGCTCTGAAGGGCGAACTGGGGAAGGTTTCGGATGGCACGAAAATCAATCTCGCGCAGTTGCTGGAGAGCCTGGCGGCTCAGGCGTCGAAGGAGGACGGTCCCACGGACACGCCTCTACTGATGAAGGCGGCGGAAAAAATGGCCATCCAGTACGCTCTGGAGCGCTTCCAGCGCGGCGATGTCAAGGTGAATGCCGTCCACGAGATGATGGAACACATGAGCCGGCAGATGAACACGTTGCGGCAGATTCTGCGGGTGCAGGAAGACAAGATGTCCAAGGCCGGCATCCTGGTCGAGTCGCACGCCGACATTCTCGACCGCATGTTCTGGTCGGAGATTCCGGAATCCGGCAAGAAAAGCGTTCTGCTCTCGGACGAAGCGGCGTGTGTTCCGCCGCGCAATATCCGGCAGTTCGTCGAGCTTTTGTTCGAGCGCGAGGACTTCGATGCCGCCGACAAAATCCTGGCCAATTACTGTAATTGTCTCGAGGCCAAGGAAGCCGAACCGCGCCGCAAGACAGCGCTCGGGCTGGCACAGCTCGCCGACCTGTACGCGACTGCGAGGCATGAAGTGATGCCGAATGCGGTTGCGCTGATCGGGGAACGGCTGACCAAGGAGACGGATCCTGAAATCGAGAGCTTGCTGGCAGCGGCGTTCACTCGCTTTGGACAAGAAGCATGCGCGCGCAAGAAGCACAAGGCAATTGCCGAGGTTTGCGTGTCGTTCGAGAGAATCGCGCCCAAACGTGCCGAACTGGCAGCGGACCTCCGGAGCCGCGTGGGCGTCGAGAACCGCCTGCCGGAGATGATCGAGGAAGCCATCAACGCCGCGCAGATGCCGGTGGAATTGGTTGAGATCCTGCAGCAGCTTCCCAAAAACTCGGTTGAGCATCTCGCCGACCGGTTTTTCCGGGCACAAAAGCGGGAGGAGTGCGATCGCATCATCGAACTGGTCGATGAGCTCGGTCAGGACGGAGTCAGCGAACTGCGCGACATCCTGCGCGCCGGCCAGCCGCGCCAAGCCGCATCAACGGTCGGCCTGCTCAGCCGTTTAGATGTGGCCATGCTGCTTGAGTTCCTGCCCAGCCGCATGCCGGAGTTAAACCGCTTTTATCAGGACGTGGTGGTCCGGGAAATTGCCTACGGCGCCGCTCCGGATCGGGGACGCACGCTCGTCGAACTGCTGGAATTGCTTGATCCGCTGGTTTTACCGGAAGCCATCGACGAAATCGGGATGAGTCAGGATGCGAGCGCCAGCGCCAGCCTGATCGCCCTCGCCACCAGCGGAGAAACCCACGCCCGTTCTCCCTTTGTGCAGCTCAAGGCAATCGAGTCGCTGGGACGGCTTCGCGACCCCGAGGCGGTTCCGATTCTGCGCAATATTGTCGACGAAAAAAAGATGTTCGGATATACGCAGCATCGCGAGTTGCGGATCGCCGCAATCCAGGCGCTTTCGAAAATCGACCCGCGCTATGGGATGCAAGCCCTGAAGGACAGCGGACTGGAGGCCGGAGAACTCGCGGTCGAACCGCTGGAAGCGGTGCCGGTATGCCCGTGGGTGCGGCAGCGGCGCTACGAACGCATTGTGCTGCCGCGAACGATGTCGGCGACGCTTTCCAGTAGTTGGGGAAAATCAACCATCGTGATGCGGGAGATGAGCCTAGGTGGAGGCATGGGAACTCGCAGCGACAACCTGCGAGTGGGCTCGGAGGCCAACGTCGAGATTTCCGCCGGAAGCGTGAAGAAGATTCGCGGGACCGTGCTGCTGCGCCGTTCGCGCGTGAACGAGATCGGCTTCGAATTCGTTGCCATGGACCTGGAGAGCCGTTATCGCCTGCGGCGCGTGCTGGCGGAAGCGCTCGCTCACTCACCTGAGAGCCGGGATCTCGACTGGGGCGGCGATCGCAAATTGTAAGAAAAGGCAATTCTGCGCAACAAAAAAGGCCTCTGCGCACGCAGAGGCCTTTTTGCCTGCGAAAATCTCAGGCAACCTTCACGAAAATGATCACGAGGGTGAACAGCACCAGCGACTCGATAAACGCAAGGCCGAGAATCAACGCGACCTGAATGCCGGCGCGCGCCGCGGGATTGCGCCCGAGGGCCTCGCAAGCTGAAGAGGCAGCGCGCCCCTGCCCTTGCGCGGCCAGGCCGGCGGCGATGGCAATCGCGAACCCGGAAGTGATCGCGACCCAATTCGTTCCACCCGTTGCTGCTCCGCCAGCCTGCGCGAAGGCCGGCATGGCGAAGATGGAACACATCAAAACCAACAGAACCAACATCATCGTTTTCCGCATTTTTCTTTCTCTCCTTATGAATTGCCGCCAGTGGGTGGTTGACGCCGTGCCCTTAGGGGCCGACGCCCTCACGCTGGAGACAGTTGTCAGTTCTCAGTTCTCAGTTCTCAGTATTACCGCGTTCGGCCTGCGTTCACGGCTTAACTGACAACTAAGAACTGACGACTGACGACTGGCTTAGTGTTCGTGTGCGACGGCTTCGCCCAGATACACGCAAGCCAGCAGCACGAAAATATACGTCTGAATAAACGACACGCCCATGTGCAAGCCTTCGAACACAATCGGCAGGCCGAGCGGCACGAGCGAGAAAAATACCAGCGTCACCATTTCGCCGGCGAACATATTGGCAAAAAGACGGACGGTGAGCGAGAGCACGCGAGCCAGGTGGCTGAAAATCTCGATGGGGAAAATCAGGATCGGGAGCAGAATGCGAACGATGAGCGGCATTCCTTCCTGCGGCCCGATGAAGTGCGCCACGTATCCGAAGCCGTTCTCTCGGATGCCGGCAAAGTGGTAATAGAACCAGGTCACCAGGGCGCAGCCGAGAGGCACCATGGGCACGGCCGTAGGCGATTCCAGACCGGGGACCAGGCCGATCAAATTGCACGTCAGGATAAACATGCCGAGCGCGGTCAGGTAGGGGACGAAGCGGTCGGAATTGTGGCCGATGATCTCGTGGGCGAGGTTCTCGATGAAGCCGTTGACGCCTTCGAACGTGTGCTGCAGCGCGCCGGGGCGTTCGACGGAAAGCTGCAGGCGCACGAGGATAAACAGGATGGTCAGCAGGAGCACGACGAGGATTTCCATCGCTACCGCGTTGGTGATGGGAGCAGTTGGATGCTTGGAATGAATGTGCAGCGCTTCCAGCAGAGACGCCACGACCGGGCCGAACAGATGGTTTAAGAGTTTGGTAAAGGTCAGTTGTTCCATAAGAAAGCTTCGAGCTATGAGCTTCGAGCCCCGAGCTAACTGCAGATTCCTCGCCCACTCGCTGCGCTCGGGCTCGGAATGACAAAACTTAGGGGCCCTCGCGTTCTCTAAATGCGAAGAAGGACTCGAGCGCCGCCTCGATCATCATGGCTGCTACGGGCAGACACAGGCCCCACAGGAAACCACGAAAGGCCAAGGCAGAACCCTTGAATATAGCATAGGCAACGGCCGCGACCAACCCATAACGCAGCAGAAATCGGAGCACGATGCGTCCGCCTTTTTCCTGGCTGTGGCGGTTGACGATGCGGTCGGCTAAAGCTTCGACGCTGCGCTGGAGAGCGCGGAAATTCAGGCAGGAGACGGTGGCTCCTGCGGCGAAACCGGTGGCGCCGATCCAACCGTAGCGCCAGAAGGCGGGGATGAGAGCGAGCACGCTGACAGCGATCAGGGTGCGGAACATACGGGTGAGGGCGCGCTCGTTGAATGCGTGGAGACGCTGATCGGAGGGCAAAGGCTCTGGGCAAATGTCCGTATTCGGCGGATCGTCCATCTTGATGAGTTTACGTCCAGAAGAATGTCGGCGAGGACAGTTTACATTCCGTCCGCGTCAACGTTCTCTGGGAGCGGATTCAGCGTCGGCCAAAGCACGACCACGGAGGACACAGAGGTGCACGGAGGAAACCAGAACTGAATCGGAGTTCGTGACGAGACTGGGTCGAATGCTACTTTGATTGCGGAGTGGAATCGTCAGTCGGCTTGTCTTTCGATGCGCCGATTGCCATGCGGATCATCTGAGTGAAACCGACGACCGCGCCGAACAGCAGGCCTACAAGATAGAGCCATTTCGTGTGCAGCCAATAGTCGAGCAGTTTGCCGAGGAAGAAGCCCAGCAGCACAGCCGAAGGAATGATGAAACCGATCTCGGAATAGCGCGCCAGCGAGACGGTTGGAGGCTCCTTCTGGCGAGGTTTGGGCGAGGAAGGCATGCGGGAATTGTAATGCAGACGGCGAACAATGGTTCGTCGAGATTGGTGGCTGGTGAAGTCAAAATCCCAAATCTCTTTTGGTCGACCCCCGCCGTTAGCGCATCAGGGCGGCGACGTGCGGGGTCTGCGCGATGTTGAGCGACCAGTTTACCGTCTGGATGAAGGGCTCGGGGAAGACGCCGATGACGATCGTGGCTAGCGCGGCCAGTCCTACGGCGAAGCGCATGCCCACGCTGACGGGTAGGCGTCCCGGCTCGGTGGGGGCGCGCATCAGCATGGCGTTGGCGATGCGGAGGTAGTAGTAGAGTCCGAAGAGGGCGTAGAGCACGGCGAGAGAGGCAAGCCAGTAGTGCTGGCTTTCGATGAGGCTGAGGAAGATGTAGTACTTGCCGAGGAAGCCGGCGGCGGGCGGGATGCCGGCAAGCGAGAGCAGGAAGAGGAGCATGAGGACGGCTTCGACCGGTGAGCGCTGGTAGAGGCCAGCCAGGTCGTCGAGTTCGTCTCCGATGATGTTGCGCTGGCGCAGCGAGGTGATGACGGCGAACACGCCGAGGTTCATGAAGGTGTAGACGAGGAGGTAGATGAGGATTCCCTTCAAACCGTCAGCGAATCCCGCGGTGTTCGTTGCTGAGGTCCCCATGGCTACCAGTGCCAGCAGCATGTAGCCGACGTGAGCGATCGAGGAGTAGGCGAGCAGGCGCTTGGTGTTGGTCTGGGTGAGCGCGGCCAGGTTACCGCCGGTCATGGTGGCGATGGCAACGAAGACGATGATCGGGGTGTAAACGGCGCGCAGGGGGAACAATCCGGAGACATAAGCGCGTCCGCCGATTGCCACCGGTAATACAAGGATGCGGAGCAGAAGAGCCCACGCGGCCGCTTTTACACCCACCGACATGAAGGCGGTGATGCTGGTGGGCGCGCCTTCGTATGCATCGGGCGCCCACTGGTGAAACGGAACGGCGGCGATCTTGAAGAGCAAGCCCACCATGGTCGCGACCAGAGCGATCATCAGGATGGGGTGGTGGGGATTGCTGGCCGCCAGCTTGGTAACCGCGTTCCCAATCACCGCGAGATTCGTGCTACCCGAGATGCCGTAGAGCAGGGAGAGTCCGTAGGCGAAGATGCCGGAGGAGAAAGCTCCGAGAAGGAGATACTTCAACGCGGCTTCGTTGGAGCGGCGGTCGCGGCGCAGAAAACCGACGAGGACGTAGATGGAAAGCGCCATCAGTTCGAGGCCGATGAAGAGCAGGACGATGTCGATGCCGGCGGCCATGCACATCATGCCGACAACGGAAAAGAGAAGCAGGGCGTAGTACTCGCCGTGATTTTCGTCTTCGATTTCGAGATAGCGAACCGACATGAGAACGGCGATGGCGGCGCCGGCAAGAAACAGGTACCAGAAGTAGAGAGCGAAGCGATCGACGAGCAGGGTGTTAAAAAAGCCGAGGGCGCCTTGGGGCAACGTGGTTTGAATCTGCCACACGCAAACGGCGGCAAACAGCAGGCCCATGAAGGCGCCGACTGCGTTCAACCACTTCCACTGTTTGGGAATGATCAGGTCGATGAGCAGGATGCCGAGCGCAAAGATGGTCAGCTCGACCATGGGCAACATCAACCGGTATTCGATGGGAGAGATGCCGTGCACTTAGTTGCCTGCCTTTGCTTGCGTGTCTCCACGAGGACCCTGTCCTTGAGAGTTTGCTGGCGTGGCCACGGGGAGAATTCCCTGACGCCTCGCGACTGAGTTGAGTGGGTAGGGGTCCTTCGACTGCGCAACCGCTTCGCTGCGCGACGTGGTTGCTCCGCTCAGGATGACAGATTTTTGTAAGTTGCCGGGAAGGCCATCAGCGTTGGGAGCGGCGGCGAGCGGCGACGCCTGGGGCGCGGCCAACTGCGGCATAGACGCCAGCGGCGTTGGCTGCGGCGCGACCAGCCTGTCGCGATTCACGTTCATTACGATCTGATTGACCGGAGTTTCGAGAATCTGGAAAAACGGCTTGGGGTAGAGGCCGATCCAGAAGGCACAGATGACGAGCGGGGCGAAGGTGAGGATTTCGCGCGGCGTCAGATCATGCAGTTTCTCGTTCTTGGGATTGGTGACGGTGCCGAAGAAGACGCGCTGGTAGAGCCAGAGCAAGTAGGCGGCGGCCAGGATCACACCGGGCGCGGCCCAGGCAGCCCATTTCCAATTGGCGGTAAAGGCTCCCTGAAGGATGGTGAATTCGCCGACGAAGCCGTTGAGCAGCGGGAGGCCCATCGAGGAGAGGAACATGATCATGGTGATGGTGGCATAGACGGGCATGACGTTCGAGATACCGCCGTACTCAGCGATTTCGCGGGTGTGGCGGCGCTCGTAGAGGATGCCGACGATCAAGAAGAGCGCGCCGGTGGAGATGCCGTGGTTGATCTGCTGGAGGACCGATCCGGCGAGGCCAGCCTGATTCAGCGCGAAGATGCCGAGGGTGCAGAAGCCGAGGTGGCTGACGGAGGAGTACGCGACCAGCTTTTTCATGTCCTTCTGCATGAGCGAAACGAGCGCGCCGTAGATGATGCCGATCACCGAAAGGCCAACCATCCAGCCGCGCGTCGTGTAACCCAGGAAACGGTTCGTGCTCAGCAGCACCTGCGGGAAGAACGGCAGCGAGAAGCGGATGAAACCGTAGGTCCCCATTTTCAACAGGACGCCGGCCAGAATGACGGAGCCGGCGGTGGGCGCTTCGACGTGCGCGTCGGGCAGCCAGGTGTGGAAGGGGAACATGGGGACTTTGATGGCGAACCCGAGGAAGAACGCCAGGAAGAGCCAGATGGCAACGGAGAACGGAATGTGGGGCGCGGTCGCGTAGAGCGCGGGAATGCTGAAGGTGAAGACGCCGGTGGCGTGATGGTGATCGAAGTAGAGGAACAGGATGGCCAGCAGCATCATGACCGAGCCGAGCAGCGTATAGAGGAAGAACTTGATGGCGGCGTAGAGTTTGCGCGGGCCTCCCCAAATGCCGATGAGCAAGTACATGGGAACGAGCATGGCTTCCCAGAAAACGAAGAAGAGGAAGAAATCGAGCGACATGAAGACGCCGAGCATGCCGGTCTGAAGGACGAGGAACCAGATGTAGTATTCCTTGACGCGATTCTCGATGGCGGTCCAGGAGGAGAGGATCGAAATCCAGCCGAGCATGGTGGTGAGCATGATCAGCAGGAAGGAAATGCCGTCGATACCGAGGGTGTAGCCCGCGCCGATGGAGGGGATCCAGTTGTTGGGGACGCCTTCGAGGAACTTGAACTGCTGCGGATCGAAGCGGACGGCCCAGAACATCGGGACGAGCGGCAGCGAAATCAGGAAGCCGACCAGCGCGAAGACGTTCGCGATCCAGCGGATGGCGTCCTTGTTCTCCTTGGGAACGAAGAGGAGAATGAGCGCGCCTACCAGCGGCGTGAAGAGGATGATGGATAGGATGTGGCTCTGCATAAATTCGATCTCAAAATGCTGCGAGCTTCGAGCTACGAGCTGCGAGCAATCCATGCTGTGGTTGCTCGAAGCTCATAGCTCGTGGCTCGAAGCTCATTTCCACACGTAATACACTGCAAAACCGATCAGACTGACTGTCATGACCAGGGCATACCACTGCACCAGGCCCCATTCGAACAGGCGGGCGGGATAGGACAGCATGCGCGCCAGAATTGCCGGGCCGTTCACGCCGATGCCGTCGATGATCCACTTGTCCCACCAGGATGAGAAAATGCCCGCGGCTTTCGTCGACCAGCCGGCGCCGTTGACTGCGCCGTCGATCACGTGCGCGTCAAACCATGAGGAGGCTTCGCCCGCGCCCATTACGCCGAGGCGGACGTCTCCTAGTTTGCGGCGGCCGGTGAAGACGTAGTCGTAGCCTTCGTCGACGTACCACTTATGGAAAAGCGCGTTGTAGAGCGGCGGCGCGGTGGCTTCGATGGGCTCGGCGTAGCCTTTGCCGGCGCGGGCGTAGGAGCGATACGCGAGCCCGAGACCAACAATCGCGGCGAGGACGGACAAGGCCATTAGTCCGTACTCGATTGGCTGCGTTGGTTCTTCTTTTTCTTTTTCGCCTGCCGCTAATTGCGCCGGTTCTTCAGCCTGCGCCACTGCCGGTCCTTTTTCAAACACGGGAGCCAGGAACTTGGCAAACGTCTCCGAGCCGCCGAGACTGTGGGGCACGCTAAGGAAGCCGGCGAAAACTGAGCAAATCGCGAGGATGACGAGCGGGCCGGTCATCGATTTGGGCGACTCGTGGATGTGGTGCTCGACATCATGGCTCATGCGCGGCTGGCCGAAGAAGGTAAGAAAGATGAGCCGGCCCATGTAGAAGGCGGTCATGAGCGCGGTGACAAAGCCGATCAGCCACAAGTAGGGGAATGTGCCATTGGCGGAACGGAAGGCCTGCCAGAGGATTTCGTCTTTCGAGAAGAAACCCGCGAGCGGAGGAATGCCGGCGATGGCCAACATGCCGACGAGCATCGTCTTATAAGTAGTGGAGATGCGGCCGCGCAGGTCACCCATGAACTTCATGTCCTGCTCGCCGGACATGGCATGAATCACCGAGCCGGAGCCGAGGAAGAGCAGGGCCTTGAAGAAGGCGTGGGTGAAGACGTGGAAAACGCCCGCCGTGAATGCACCTACGCCTAGGGCCAGAAACATGTAGCCCAGCTGCGAGACGGTGGAGTAGGCGAGGACGCGCTTGATGTCGTTCTGGACTAGGCCGATGGAGGCGGCAAAGATTGCGGTGAGCGCGCCTATGATCGCGACGACCTTCATCGCGGTTGGGGCCAGCACAAAGACAGCGTTCGAGCGGGCCACCATGTACACGCCGGCGGTGACCATGGTCGCGGCGTGGATTAGCGCGGAGACCGGAGTGGGGCCTTCCATGGCGTCGGGCAGCCAGACATAGAGCGGAAGTTGAGCGGACTTCCCTGTCGCGCCGATGAATAAGAGGATGGCGGCGATGGTGAGGATGGGATCGCCGTTCAGGTAGTGTCCGCTGCGCAACAGTGGATTGATGTCGGTGAAGCGGAACGAACCGAGGTACCACACCAGCGTGAGCGCGCCGAGGATGAAGCCCGCGTCGCCGATGCGGTTGACGATAAATGCCTTGTTAGCGGCATCGCTGGCCGACTTGCGGTGGAAATAGAAGCCGATCAGAAGATAGGAGCAGAGACCGACGCCTTCCCAGCCGACAAAAAGCAAGATGTAGTTGTTCGCCAGGACGAGGGTGAGCATGGCGAACATGAAGAGGTTGAGGTATCCGAAGAAGCGGTAGTAACCGCCTTCGTGCGCCATGTATCCGGTGGAGTAAATGTGGATGAGCATGCCCACGCCGGTGACGAAGAGCAGCCAGATGGCGGAGAGCGGATCGAGGAGGAAACCCCAGTCGGCGTTAAACTGCGCGGCGTTGCCGTCTTTTTTGACGAAGCTCATGCCGCTGTCGCCCGAGCCGAGCCAGGTGTAGACGATTTTCTCGAAGGGCTGGCCGGTGCCGTGGGCGAAGTGCGTATATTGCACTACCGCCAAGCAGGCGAAGAGGAAAGCGACGACGACCGCGCCCACGCAGACGGCATTGACCGTGGTCTTCTGCAGACGGCGTCCGAAGAAGAACATGATCGCGGCGCCGAAGGCCGGGAAGAGCGGGATGAGCCAGATGTGGTTTAAAAACATCGGTTCTCAGTTCTCAGTTGTCAGTTCTCAGTGATTGGTCGTCAGGGTTTACTGAGAACTGACAACTGATGACTGACAACTGCTTTCCTACCACTTCAACAAATCAATTTCGTCCACGTTGATCGTCTCTTTGTTACGGAAGAAGGCGATCAGAATGCCTAGGCCGACCGCGGCTTCGGCGGCTGCGTCTACTACGATAAAGATCGAAAAGACCTGGCCGTGTAACGTGCCCCACATGCGCGAGAACGCTACCAGGTTCAGGTTCACAGCGTTCAGGATCAGCTCGATGGACATGAGAATGATCACCACGTTGCGGCGGGTGAGGACGCCGACTACGCCGAGCACGAAGAGCGCGGCGGCAACTACTAAGTAGTGAATAGTGGCGATGGGTTCCATGTTCAGTTCTCGGTTCTCAGTTCTCAGTTCTCAGTTCTCAGTCAAAACCGTCGTTCGTCCTTAGTCATTCGCGATGTACGTTCGGTGGAAGCGGTTTGCTAACGACCATCGACTAGATTTTCTTCTTCGTCATAATTACCGCTCCGAGAATCGCGACCAGCAACAGCAGTGAGGCGATCTCGAAAGCGAACGTGTATTGGCCCATGTGGCCGGCATCGCCGTACAGATAGCCGGCGATGGCCTGCGTGTTGACGGCCTCGGGCAGTTGCGTGGCGCGATCCAAGAGCAGCGATTTGCCCTTGGAGTAGGCGCCGATAAAGATGGTGAGCAGCAAACAGGACGCGACCAATCCGATGGGCCAGATGCGATTGAACTGGCGGTCTTTCACCGTGACTTCAATGTTGACCAACATGATCACGAACAGGAACAGCACCATGATGCCGCCGGCGTAGACGATGATCTGAACGCCGGCGACGAAGGGCGCGTAAAGCATCAGGTAGAGGCCGGCGACCGAGAGCAGCGTGACGATGAGTGCGAGCGCAGAGTGCACCGCATTGCGGCGGGTGATCACAACCAGTCCGCTAAGAATGGCGGCCGCGGCCAAGAAGTAAAAGAAGAAAGTTGTCGCGATGGGCGCTGCGCCGGGGTTGACGATTGCCGGGTTCATCCGAAGATCACCCCCACGATGGCGGTCACAATCAGTACACCAAGCGAGATCGGGAGCAACACTTTCCATCCCACCTTCATCAACTGGTCGAAGCGGTAGCGCGGCCAGGTGGCTCGGTACCAGATGAACAGATACATGAAGACGGCGACCTTGAGCATGAACCAGTAAATGTTGTCGACGCCCTCGCGGCAGCGGGCGGCGATGCTGGCATCGTTGGCGTGGCCGGCGACGGCAATCGCAAGCAGGAGCAACGCAAGAAACCCAAGGAACACGGCGAAGATGGCCAGGCCCGCGCGTTGAATCTTGAAATAAGGGTGCGATGGCATGCGCGCCGTGCCGATGAAGGCGATCAGCGCCAGGCCGCCGAAGGTCAGGCCGGGGAACAGGGAGAAGATGAATTCCCACGTGGGCCCGTTCAGCCAGTTTGGAAATGGGTGCATCCATCCGCCGAGCCAGAGCGTGACGGCGATGGAGGAGACCGCGATCATGGCGGCATATTCCGCCAGCATGAAGAGCGACCAGCGCAGGCCGCTGTACTCGGTGTGGAAACCGGCGGTTAGTTCGGATTCGGCTTCGGGCAGGTCGAAGGGGGCGCGGTTGGTTTCGGCGACCATGGCGATCGCGAAAATGATGAGGGCGATGAATCCGAGCGGGAAAAATTTGAAGACGAACCAGATGTGCTGCTGCTGCTGTGCCTGGACGATGCCAATCATGCTGAGAGTGCCGGTGCCTTGCGCGTTCAGGCTGGTCATCAGGAGAGCGGAAACTACTGCCAGGCCCATGGCGACTTCATAGGAAATTATCTGCGCGCTCGAGCGCAGCGCGCCGATGAGGGGATAGTGTGAATTTGAGGACCAGCCGGCGGTGACGATGCCGAGCACTCCCAGCGAGGAAACACCGAGCATGAACAGTATGCCGATGTTCATATCGGTGACGGCTTGCGATGGTCCGAAGGGGATGACGATGTAAACCGTGAAGGCTGCCAGCAGACCGATGACGGGCGCAAACCGGAATACGACCTCATCGGCATCGGCGGGAACGATGTCTTCTTTGGTCATCAGTTTAAGCGCATCGGCGATGGGCTGGAGCAAGCCGTGCGGGCCGACGCGCATGGGGCCGAGGCGAATCTGGAAGTGCGCCAGCGCTTTGCGCTCAAGCCAGTTCATGGAGAGAACAATGACAGCGACGCCGGCGAAGATGACGAAGACGTAGATGAGGGCCCAGAGTTCGTTGCCGGCGGAGCCGGGGGTGGCGGTTACACGGGGATCGAGATAGGACATCAGTGCGTTCATTATCGGTCTACCTCGCCGAGCACGATGTCGAATGTGCCGATTACGGCAACCACGTCAGCTACGAGCGCACCGCGGACCATGCAATCGAGCGCCTGCAGGTTGACAAATGATGGCGGACGCACGCGCAAACGGTAAGGCTGCGTGGAGCCGTCGCTGACGATGAAATATCCGAGCTCTCCCTTGGGCGCTTCGATGGAGTGATAGATTTCGCCGGGGGCAGGTTTGATCAGCTTGGGAACCTTGGCCATGATCGGGCCTTCGGGGATGCCGTTAACCGCTTGCTCAATGATGCGCAGCGACTGGCGCATTTCTTCCATGCGCACCAGGTACCGGTCGTAGGTATCGCCGTTGGCGCCGACGGGAATTTCGAAATCGAACTTGGAGTAGTTCTCGTAGGGCACGGCTTTGCGGATGTCCCACTTGACGCCGCTGGCGCGCAGGACGGGTCCGGTCACACCGAGGGCGATGGCGTCCTTGGCGGAGATGACGCCGACATTTTTTGTGCGCTCCAGCCAGATGCGATTGCCGGTCAGCAGCGCTTCGTACTCGTCGATCTTGGGCGGGGCAAAGGCCAGGAAATTTTTAACGTCTTTTTCGAAGCCGGGATAAATCTCGTACTGGCAGCCGCCGATCCGGAAAGCATGCGTGGTCAGGCGCGCGCCGCAGTATTTCTCGAAAATCTTGAGGATCTCTTCGCGATCGCGGAACGTGTAGAAGAGCGGCGTCATGGCGCCGATATCGAGCGCGTGTGTGCCCAGCCAGAGCTGATGGCTGGCCAGGCGCTGTAACTCGGTCAGGATCACGCGGATATATTGCGCGCGCGGGGGCGCTTCGACGTTCAGCAGCTTCTCGACCGCTTCGCAGTAGCCGAGCCCATTGGACACGGCGGCGCAGTAATCCATGCGGTCGACGTAGGGATTGAACATCGTGTAGGTGCGGTTCTCGGCAATTTTCTCGACGCCGCGATGCAAGTAGCCGATGACGCACTCGGTGCCCATGACTTTTTCGCCGTCGAGCTTGAGGATGACGCGCAGCACGCCGTGCGTGGCTGGATGCTGCGGGCCCATGTTGAGGACGAGTTCGTTGGAATCGAGGTAGGGCTTCTCGGGAGCCTCGAGGTCGAGATTCGAAGTGGCCAGGCTTGAGACGGCGTTCGGGAGCTCGGGCGTCTTTCCGTCGATCGTCTTTCGGTCGGGCGTCTTGCTGTCGATCATTGGCCGCTCTCGATTCCGAGGTTGATGTGCACCCACTCTTTGTCTTGCAGCAGGATGTCGTAGTCCTTGCGCAGCGGATGGCCTTTCCAGCCGTCGGGGAGGAGGATGCGCTTCAGGTCCGGGTGCCCCGTGAACTTGATGCCGAACATGTCAAAGACTTCGCGCTCCAGCCAGTCGGTGGTGGGCCAGATCGAGAAGCTTGAGGGCAGCGATTCGCCGTCGGCGATTTGCGTTTTGACTCGTATGCGCTCGTTGCGCGGGTGGGAATAGAGGATCCAGAAGACGTCGAACTGCTTCTCGCGCTTGGGATAATGCGCGGCGGTGAGGTCGACGCAGTAGTCGAACTGCTCTTCGTCGCGCAGCAGCTTCAGGAAATCAGGGATCAGGGAGCGGTCGACGGTGAAATAATTCTGGCCGAGATAGGTTTGCGCTTCGAGGCCCGAACCGTACTGGCGTTTGTATTTGTCCGCCATCGGCGAAGACCAGGGCGTGGGCACTGGACCCGCGGGCTTGGCGGGCGCGGCGGGCTTGGCCGGAGCAGCGGCGGGGGTCGCTGGCTTGGCAGGCGTGGCGGCGGGCTTTGGGGGGGCTGCTGCCGGCGCGGCGGGCTTCGCCGGAGCTTCGGGCTTGGGAGCAGGCGTGGTTGGCGCAGCTGCGGAGGAGGGCGCGGCCGGAACGGCTTTGTCCGCCGTAGGTTTGTTCTCACCTTCCGGCGGGGGTGGAGTTGGCGTTTTGACTTCCTCGGCCATGCTTTGATCTTTCGGACAGAGCCGCTTTCATTATCAGGAAACCATCTCTTCTAACATCTGACCGCGTCAGCGTCAATGACGGGCGTCACAAGCACGCTGGGGTCACAACGCTTACGGCTGCGAACCCGCGAATCAGCGCCGCGCTGCCTGAAAACCCTCCACAAGATCGCGTATCCGCTGCGCGTCGGATTTGCGATGTCCATGACTGGCGATCGGATCCGTGCCTCCCGTTGATTCAATCAGAATATCGGACCACACGACTCCCGTTGAAATTTTTACCGAGGCGACCTGCGAAATCGAGATGCTTTCTTCGCTGCTGCCGAACAAGCGCCGCTTCACGCGGCTGACACGCAGTGGACTGACCACGATTCGCGTTGGGAACCACAGATTCCCTTTGGTCCAGCGGCTCGCCGTGAAAGTTTCCTCGCCAGTTCCGGGAACTGCACTCTCGGGATTCAAGGCTACACCCACTCGAGCGCGCCCTTCTTCCAGATCCAGATGTAGCCGACGATCAGGATTCCGAGAAAGACGAGCATTTCGATAAGGCCGAAAGTGCCGAGCGCCTTGAACTTCACCGCCCAGGGAAAAAGAAAAATGGTCTCCACGTCGAAGACTACGAACAAGATAGCGATGATGTAATAGCGGACGGTATAGCGTCCGCGGGCGCTGGCGAAGGGATCAATGCCGCACTCGTAGGGCATGAGCTTGGTTTTGTTCGGGCTTTGCGTGCGGATGATCCAGCAGATCGCGATCGTCAGCGGAATCAGGATTCCGACGACAGCGACGAAGAGGAAAGCGGGAACGTAATTCTGGGGCATGAGTCCTCGAGCGAAGCTTCCTTGCAGGATGCTGGGATGAACAGGGAATGGTAACGCTTGGGGCTGCGATGTTCAAGGTAAACCAGCGTCAGCGGCAAGGAATTTGCAGGGAGGCTTTGTTCTTCAGCTACGGAGGCGGGCGCTAGTGCCGCGACAGCGTGAAGGTTACAGCACGCGAGGGCGGGACGCCCTCGTAAGCGCCGGCGAGACGCCGGCGCTACTGTCGTAAGAACTTCGCGGTCGGCGTACTAGCTTGCAATTCTAATTTGAGGTGATTGGGAGGACCGGAAGACGTCAGTTACCCCACCAGACTTGGTCGACCATCTCTTTGGGCCAGGAGATTGGCTCCCATCCGTTATCCACAGCGGCTTTCGCTTGACTTCTGTTCTCCTCGGGAGACATCCAGGGGTCGTAGTAGGTTTCAAACCATAGGCGCACCATGCGGTTCTGCATGTCGCGATTGCCTGACGTAGTTTGGGGTTGACCTTCATCTGCCATGACTGCACCTGAGCCCTCAATCTCTTCCTTCGGCAGGAACGGGCAAGATATGCGGGCCGCACGGTCACATTCGTTACGAAAGTGTGAGCCGTCTTTCGATGCAATTGACGACGCGGGTGATGGCCCTTCTCCGTCTGCGGTGCAGGCTCCGGGCTGCGCTTGTTTATAATCGATGGTTTCCACACCATCATGAGGACCACGCATTGGCACTCGACGAAAACATTTACGAAATCCGGCGCGAGAAGCTGAAGAAGATTGAAGCGCTGGGGCAGGCTGCGTACCCGCGCAAATTCAACTTCAGCCACACCGTGCCGCAGATTCTGGGCGAATATGGCGGCCAGACCACCGAGGAATTGGAATCGCCGCGCGTGAACGTGCGCGTGGCAGGACGAATCATGGCGATCCGGTTGATGGGGAAGGCCGGCTTTGCGCACCTTCAACAGGACGGACAGCGCCTGCAAATTTACGTGAAGAAAGATGCGATCGGCGATGCCGGCTTTGAGCTGTGGAAGCTGCTCGACCTGGGCGATCACATTGGGGTGCGGGGATATCTGTTTCGCACGCGCACGGGCGAGTTGAGCATTCATGCCGAGGAGTTGACGTTTTTGTCGAAAGACCTGCTGCCGCTGCCGATTGGGAAGGAGTTCGAATCCGACGGCGATATAAAAAAGTCGTATGAGCTTAGCGACGTGGAGGCGCGCTACCGGCAGCGCTACGTCGATCTGATCGTGAATCCGGAGGTGCGGGAAGTTTTTTTGAAACGCAGCAAGCTGGTGCAGTCGCTGCGGCGATATTTCGACTCGCGTGGATTTGTGGAAGTCGAGACGCCGATGATGCATCCGATTGCGGGCGGAGCGGTAGCGAAGCCGTTCAAGACGCATCACAACACGCTGGATATGGACCTGTTTTTGCGGATCGCACCGGAGCTGTATTTGAAGCGGCTGACGGTGGGCGGGTTCGACCGTGTGTATGAGATCAACCGCAATTTCAGGAACGAAGGAATTTCGTTCCGCCACAATCCTGAATTCACCATGCTGGAGGCGTACCAGGCGTACACGGATTATCTGGGGATTCTGGATACGACGCAGGGCGCGATTGAGCAGGCAGTGAAGGATGTAACGGGCGGGACCAAGACGAAGTGGACGGTGAAGGAAGGCGAGCAGGAAGTCGTTAGCGAGATCGACTGGTCGCACGGGAACTGGCGGCGGATGACGATGCGCGAGGCGATTGCGAAATTCTGGCCGGAGAAAGCGGGAGCAGCGCCGACTCGGGAAGATTTCGCCACGCATGACTCGGTGCGCGAGCTGGTGACGCGGGCGCGAGGGGCTGGGATTGACCTGGCATATGACGCCGCCGAGCCGCCGGGAAAGACGATCGCCGCGCTATTCGAAGCGATTGCGGAAGAACACTTAGTGCAGCCTACGGTGATTTATGAATTTCCTACGGCGGTGTCTCCGCTGTCGAAGCAGAAGCCGGATGAGCCGGACTGGACGGAGCGGTTCGAGATCTTTATCGGAAAAATGGAAATATCAAACGGGTTCAGCGAGCTCAATGATCCTCAGGATCAGCGTCGTCGTTTTGAGGGGCAGCTGAAAGAGCGCGAGCGCGGCGACGAAGAAGCGCACCAGATGGATGAGGACTACATTCGCGCGCTCTCGTACGGCATGCCTCCGGCGGGCGGAGTGGGCGTGGGCATTGACCGGCTGGCAATGTTGTTCACCGATTCGCACACGATTCGCGATGTGATTCTGTTTCCGCAGCTGCGGCCGGAGAAGGTCGCTACCACGGGCAACACGGGAGACGCGGAGGGGAAATAGCGCGTGAGAGCGAACTGAATCTGTTTCGCACTTATAATTCGGCTCCCCTTGCACAGCGGATAAGGTATTGGTTGATTGCCGATTGAAACCCGGCTGACGTGCGGAAAAAGTCGTTTCGTGGGCTGGCAGTCCCCCAGCGGCTGGAAGCCGCTGTTGATTCGGCGCCACTTGCGGCACGAGTGGAACTCGTGCCCTTCCCGGTTATGTGCAATTCGGGCATTTTTCCGCAGCCTGTGACGCCGCGGCGGTGGTCTTACCTTCTTAGCCAAATCTCGACTCTTCGATTCCTTTGCCTTCCCTCCGGAGTATCGTTCGAAGCCACGGCAAGTTGCGAGCCGAATCCTAGCACCGAGGCGGCCTTCACGCCTCTCTGCTCAAATTGCTGCGCCACAGCTTCGGCACGCTCTTTCGCCAAATCATCGGCAGCTTCCTTGCTATCGTCGAAGCCCAGCAGTACCAGGTTGTTGCCGCTATAGTGCAGGTCGGTAAGGAAGGTAACGACACGGGTAAGATCGGCCACGGCCTTATTGTCGAGCTGTGAGCTGCCCTCCCGGAAACGGAAATCGAGCGACAACCGGTCGGAGCCGCTGGTGAGGCGGCGATAGTCGGCAGGGGCGGCGGTCGAGCTGGCGGCCGACGCAGCCAGGACATTCTGGCCCACGAAGCCGACCTGGGCTACAACGTTTTGCCCTGTGCTGGAGAGGGCAAAGTCCACAAATTTGCGTGTCAGTTCCTGTTCCGAGTGCGCGGGCGTATAGAGAAACAAACGTCGCGAAAGAGCATAGTCCTCGGTGGCCACGGTAAAGGGGCCAGGGAAGAGCGGTGCTGCGCCCTTCTCGTAAACGGCCAGGGCCTGCGCCTCCTGAACGTATGCCAGACCGATGAAACCGATTCCGTTGGGATCCTGGGCAACGGCGTCGGAAAGTTTGCGGCTGTCTTCGATCCGGCTTGCAGCGGGCGCTAGCGGAGCGTTGCCCAGCACAAGGGTCTTGAATGTGTCGTAGGTTCCTGACTTGTCGTCGCGAGCATACAAGTGGATCGCACCGTCCGAGCCTCCCACTTGCAGCCAATTGCCGATGGTGCCCGTGAAGATCTGCGCGATCTGATCTTTCGACAACACCCGTACAGGATTTTTTCTGCTGACGATCACCGCAATGCCGTCCAAGGCAAGAATGTGTTCGCACGCGGGAGAGGTCATGTCTCCGAGACTGGCTAATCGCACCACTTCTTCAGGCTTGATTTTTCTGGAGGCCATTCCGATATCGGCCACGCCATTGGCCAAGTCTTCAAAG
>Ga0326728_10002315_pt1 | contig 63982 bp, 51 predicted proteins | sample MB3enrmetagenome_FD_207602 | JGI IMG/M metagenome (GOLD analysis project Ga0326728, IMG submission 207602) | Lab enriched peat soil microbial communities from McLean, Ithaca, NY, United States - MB31MN | ecosystem: Environmental > Terrestrial > Soil > Wetlands > Peat | place: USA: New York...
GAACCTTCACGTCGTGCCCGGCCTTTTTCGCCGCTTCCTCGACGGCTGCGCAGCCGCCCAGCACGATCACGTCAGCCAGCGAGACTTTCTTGCCGCCGGTCAGCGACTTGTTGAAGTCTTTTTGAATCGCCTCCAGCTTCTTCAGGACCTTCGCCAGCGCGGCCGGCTGGTTCACTTCCCAATCCTTTTGGGGTGCCAGGCGAATCCGTGACCCGTTCGCCCCGCCGCGCTTGTCGGAGCCGCGGAAGGTCGACGCCGACGCCCACGCCGTCGTGACCAGTTCGGAAATCGACAACCCGGAGGCGAGGATCTTAGCCTTCAGAGCCGCAATGTCCCGCGCCCCGATGAGCTTATGATCGACAGCGGGAACCGGGTCTTGCCACAGTTGGGGCTGCTTGGGAACGAGCGGGCCGAGGTACCGCGAGAGCGGCCCCATGTCGCGATGCGTCAGCTTGAACCACGCCTTGGCGAACGCGTCTGCGAACTCCTGCGGATTCTCGAGGAAGTGCTTCGAGATCGGCGCATAGATCGGGTCCAGCCTCAGGGAGAGGTCCGTCGTGAACATGATCGGAGGGTGCCGCTTCGAAGGATCCTGAGCATCCGGAACAGTGGCCACTGAAGCCCCGTTCTTGGGAAACCACTGGTACGCACCGGCCGGGCTCTTGCCGAGCTCCCACTCATAGCCGAACAGGTTTTCCAGGTAGCTGTTGCTCCACTCGACGGGTTTGTTGCTCCATGCGCCCTCGAGCCCGCTGCCGATCGTATCGTCGCTGGCGCCGCTACCATAGGTGTTCTTCCAGCCGAGCCCTTGCTCCTCAAGGGGGGCAGCCTCAGGTTCGGGGCCGACATACTTTTTCGGATCGGCAGCGCCGTGAGCTTTGCCGAACGTGTGTCCGCCGGCAATCAGCGCCACGGTCTCTTCGTCATTCATCGCCATGCGGGCGAACGTCTCGCGGATATCCCGGGCCGCAGCGATGGGGTCCGGCTTTCCATTAGGCCCTTCCGGATTCACGTAAATCAGGCCCATCTGAACCGCGCCGAGAGGATTCTCGAGCTCTCGATCGCCTTTGTAGCGTTTGTCGGCCAGCCACTCGCCCTCCGGCCCCCAGTAAATGTCCTCTTCGGGCTCCCAGACGTCCACACGCCCGCCGCCGAAACCGAAGGTCTTGAACCCCATCGACTCCAAAGCGACGTTACCGGCGAGAACCATGAGGTCACCCCAGGAGATTTTCCGGCCATACTTCTGCTTGATCGGCCAGAGCAACCGGCGCGCCTTATCGAGGTTCACGTTGTCCGGCCAACTATTGAGGGGCGCAAATCGCTGTGAGCCGGAGCCAGCCCCGCCGCGGCCGTCGGCAATCCGGTACGTACCGGCGCTGTGCCACGCCATACGTATGAAAAACGGCCCATAGTGGCCATAGTCGGCCGGCCACCAGTCCTGCGACGCCGTCATCAAGGCATGGAGGTCCTTGATCACGGCATCGAGGTCGAGGGTCTTGAATTCTTCGGCATAATTGAATCCCTTGTGCATGGGATTGGACAAGCAAGAGTGCTGGTGCAGGATCTTCAGGTTCAGTTGATTCGGCCACCAGTCCGCAATCGTCGCGGCCCCGGCCGCCGTGTGTCTGTGAGCACCGCCCGTTGCCGGGCACTTGCTCTCGGTTGACATGGTTTGCTCCTGATCAGCGGGAACAGGCGTCCCCGCTGCGGTGTTGTGTGTTTTATCCATATGTTTGTCTCCCTCCGAATTAGTCAAAATGTCTGTTTTCCTTCGACTGGCTGGCGCAGAGCGAAGCTCTGCACATCAGCAATCTACGCAACGTGCAGGCGCTATGCCGGCACCCGTCGTGCCCGCTTCAAAGGCGGCATCTTCACCCGGACAACTGCAATTCGTTACGCACGCACTCCGTACAAGCAAAAAGCAACTCCCCTTATTGCGCGCTGTGTTTTCCGGATCGCGGAGTTTCGCTCTGCGCCCGCCCCCCTGCACTACTAACCCTGAACTTCTTCGCGGCGCGCGGAGATTTTCTTGCTCGTCACTTGCCACTCGTCACTCGTCACTTGTCACTTGCAGCCCCTTTGTTTGCGGCCACAAGCCGCGCAGTGTATCAAGTCGCGGGATACCAGCCTCCGGCGGTGCACTTGATTTGCAGATGAGCCTTGAAGTCCGCCATATTGCGAACCAATTCGTCTATGCTGACACCACCGGACAAGCCTTGACGCCACACTCGCGGGCCGACCGTTCCGAGCACCAAATAGTCAAGCGTGGCCGCCGCTGCTTGTCCCGCAGAGGCCTTTAGCGCCGACTCAATTTCCGCCTGGTGTGCGATCACCGTCTCGCAATTGAGGCAGAGACGGCACGTCTTCCGCAGAATCAAAAGTCCTGTTCCGTCTACGTGAATGACTAAAGGAATCTTACGTACCCTGGTTTTGGCTTTGCAGCCAGGACAACTCGTGGCGCGATAATCCGCGTAGGGATTGAGCGCAAATGAATACCTGGGAGGCAACGCGCCCATGCGAGCTTTCGGTGGTCTTCGAGCCGATGTCATGGCTAAGGTCTGGCTACCTCCTGTTTAAGGTGACCTGGGCGTAGCCGGTCCAGGTCGGCCTTAGGCGAAACCGCCGGTGGCGAGCCCTGCACCCCTTGGCAGCGGGGCGGGCCGAAATCGATCATCGGGGCCCGCGCGGCCACCGATCCGCACTCCGGGTCACGCGGATACATGCGGCACTGCGGTGCCCGGCGTCTTCTTCTGGACGAGCGAAACAATCCTTCGCCCCGACCGGCGTTGTCGCTTTCTTGCGGCGGCGAGAATTGCTTTCACGTCAAAGCCGTGCTTGGCGGCCTGCTCCTCGCGAAGGTGCCGCACCTCGTCCACAATGTAATCATCGGCCATGGAAGCCTCTCCTACGACAGTTCCTCCGCCCAGCAACAGGGCGGGCCGGTGGCAACCCTTTGATTATGACGAATTTTGAGCCAAGCGGCGAGATAAATAAACTCGCTGCTACGGCACCAAACTGGCCACTGCCTGCGCCGCTTGGCATGAAATGCGCCAGCCTCGCGCAGGGGCTTGACAAGCTCGACTTCATGCTTTATGCTATCTGAGGAGTTGATAACTTATCTTTACTGGAGTGAATCGCCGTGTCTTTGCGCAAGTCGCCCGCTCGTACTGAAGCCTTCCTGGCGGCCCATCGCGCCAATTCCCTGAAGTCCACCGGTCCTCGGACGCCGGAGGGGAAGGCTCGGTGACGCTGAGGGGTCTGAAACACGGCGCCTGCGCCTTGGATTGCCGATTGGGGGTTCGAGACTCGAAACGCGAAATTCGAAACTCGCCATCGGAGCCGCAGGAAGGGTATAAGGGTAAAGGGTAAAGGGTAAAGGGTAAAGAATGAGGGATCGAAAGGCCAAGGGGCAAGACGTTAATCATAAGAACCTTTATCTTGATCCTTTACCTTTTAGGCTTCCCGTGCCCTCCGAGAATGGCTTAAGTCGCATTTTATCAGTAGCTTATGTTTGGGCTAGAAAACGAAGCCACGGCGATGAACTCGCCTCAAATCAGTTGATTACAGAGGTTTTGAGGTCAAGTTTGGAAAACGAAGCCAAGCGAAGCCACGACAACTAAGCGATTTATTTATCAATAGGTTATGTCGAAAACGAGAAAAACGAAGCCACGGAGGATATTCGCCTTAAAATCAGGTGGTTGCGGCGATTTTGACCCCATTTTTCTGGAAAGGGTCCATTTCTCTCTATCAGGAATTCGGGAATGGGTGCGGAATTCGAGGACAGGTTCAGGGGCGCCGGCCCCTTCAGCCATTCAGCCGTCCGCTATCAGCTTTCAGCAAGAGGGCTGGATGGGATGGCGAAAGGCGGGAACGTTTGCGAACAAACCCAGGATGTCCTTTAGAATCAGAAGATCGGAAAATATCCGTACGATCAGGAATTCAGCTTCCCTGGGCGAGGGTCAAGGGAGCGTCGTGAAGCTTCGCCGGGGACCAAGGCTGGGAGTAGCTAATTTGGCGTTGTGGGTGAATTCGCCACTTGGCGGCGTAAAGCCGCCTCTACATCGGCCCGCCACGGCGCGGCACCGAGGCTTTCAATTTGTGCCCGACCCCTACGTCTTTATTCTGACTCCTGACTCCTGGCTCCCGACTCCTTTACTTCGACAATCGTCAATGAAGAGGGTGATGGTAGACCTCCCAGCCTTTGTAGTTGCCCAGCGCCTCGGCGATCGCGGCGCCGAAGTGGCAACGGTTGACGGCGACGTGGTGCTCGTAGCCGTTCTTACAGACGAAATGCATCAACTTCTGCAGCTCGGGAATCTTCACCACGCCGTACCCGCCGAAGCTCCTCGGCCGATCGTCGGTGGTCTCGCCCTCTCCCACGTAGGCGCGCATCCGCCCGTGGAGATCGTCCGTCGAGGCGCGGCAATAGGTGATCGGCCCGCTCTTGAGCTTACCCACCACGGTGCCGAACGTGCCCTCCTTGCCAAGGGACCCGGCGATGATTTCCTGGAAGTCCATCTTGAAATCTTCAAAGAACTCCTTCGGCAGGTTGGAGCAGTGGAAGATGACGGCCTTGTCCGGATCATCCCCGTAGTTGTTGTTCCAGTCGACGATGGCGCTGGGCGTTCCGGAAGCGAGCTGCAGGATATACATGCCGATCATGCCGATCATGTCCGTCTCGCAGGCGCTGGGGAGGAGGCTGTTCGACATCATGCTCATCAGCGTGCACGGCACCACGCCGAAAAACTCCTCCATGGCGGTCCAACACTGAACGGACGACCCCGCCAGCTCGTTGGCCGCCATCCAGTCGTCCACCACCACGCCGAACTTGGCCATCTTGGTGAGCGACGCCGGTGGGATACCGGATGTGGAAACATACGTCTGGATATTATCCATCTTCGCTTTAACCTTTGGGTCATCATCGGAGATCCGGCCGATGCGCCCAAAGACCTCGGAAAGGTCGAGCGTTTCCACCGAGATCCCGTGGCGCTCCATGAGCTTCTCGCTGAAGCGGACGGTATTGAAAGCGGCGGGCCTCGCGCCCAGCACGCCCACGCGCACGCGCCTGAGCCCTTTTACCACGCGGCAAGTCGCGGCAAAGGATTCGAGATCGGCCTTGAAAGCCTCGGAGGACGGGGCAACCGTGTGCCGCGCGGTGAGCGAATAATGAATGCCGTATTGCCAGAGGTTGTTGCAGACGGAGATCTTGCCGCAGAAGCTGTCACGGCGCGCGGCGATCAGCATCTTTTCGGGCTCGTCAGGGAAAGCATGGACCAGCACGGGAACGTCAAGCGCCGCCATGCGCAGCGTATTGGCCACGCTTTTTTCGTCGCCGAAATTGGGCAGGCTCACCAGAACGCCGTCGATCTCGTCACGATGCCGCGCGAAAAGGTCGGCGCACTTCCGCGCGTCCTGGAGCGTTTCCACGGCCCCGAACTTGGTGTCGTCGGGAGTAAGGCACACTGTCTTGTAGCCTTCCTGCTGAAGCAGGCGCAGGATCTCCACTCGGCCGTCGCGCGCCAGCACGGCGGGAAAGAAACCACGGTTGCCGATGATGACTCCAAAGCACGTCGTGGGCATTGGCATTCCTCCAGTCGTCAGCTTTTGCTGGCTATCGGCTATCAGCCATCAGCTATCAGCCAACCGCGCCAACTATACTACAAAGCGACCAAGCCGCGGCTCTCGACCGATAAAGGGAGAGGTTTGGAATCGTCAAGAGAACTCCCTCTCCCTCTGGGAGAGGGTGGCGCGAAGCGCCGGGTGAGGGTCACTCGCAGCCACTTTGGTTGCGGCCACCGGCTGCGCTATGGTATATAATCAAACGACGTTTGGCCCACGCGACAACCGATCGTCAAAGGCTGACCGCTCATGTCCGAATCGTTGGAGCAACCGGAGAGCAAATGGAGGCAATCCTCGCCTTAGAAGACGGTAGGGTATTTCGGGGGCGCGGCTACGGCGCCTCCGGCGAACGTTTCGGCGAAGTCGTTTTCAACACCTCCATTTCCGGCTACCAGGAAATTGTCACCGATCCTTCCTACGCCGGCCAGATCGTGATCCTCACTTACCCGCACATCGGCAACTACGGAACTAACCTGCTCGACAGCGAGTCCGCAAGGCCTCACGCCGAAGGGTTGGTGGTGCGCGAGTTGAGTGCGCTCGCCAGCAACTGGCGCTCGGAAGATGGGGTGTCGGATTTTCTGGCGGGCTTCGGCGTGCCGGTGATCTCCGATATCGATACGCGCGCGCTCGTCCGCCACCTGCGCAAGTTCGGCGCCATGCGCGGCGTGCTCTCCACGGTGGATCGCGATGAAGCGAGCCTGGTGGCAAAAGCCAAGGCATCGCCCAGCATCGTGGGGCTTGACCTTGCGAGCCGCGTGACGACTTCTTTCCAGTACCAGTGGGCTGAGGGCACGCGCGACATCTTCCACGTAGCGCCGGGCTTTAGCTCGGCGGCTGTAACGGCAGGCGGCGGTGGCCGCTGGTCACCTGGCCCTGCACACGTCGCGGCGGTCCCTCCTTTCGCGGGGCCGGGACGGGCTGAAGCGGGAGCGCAGACCGCGAAACCGGCAGCGCGAACTGCCCCGCAACAGCAACCCCACCTGGAGCAGCCGCCTTATCACGTGGTCGCCTACGACTATGGGATCAAGCACAACATCCTGCGGCGGCTTGTGGACGTGGGGTGCCGAGTGACCGTGGTTCCCGCCACGACTTCGGCGGGCGACTGCCTTGCTCTCAAGCCCGACGGCGTTTTCCTTTCGAATGGCCCCGGCGACCCCGAGCCGGTCAGCTACGCCGCCCAAGGCGTGCGCGAGATGATGGGCCGCGTGCCGATCTTCGGCATCTGCCTTGGCCACCAGATCGTCGGGCTCGCGCTCGGCGGCAGGACCTACAAGCTGAAGTTCGGGCACCACGGCGGCAATCACCCGGTGCTGAACCTCGAAACCCAGCAGGTGGAGATCACGGCGCAGAACCACGGCTTCGCGGTCGACCCGGATTCCCTGAAGTCGAGCGAAGTGGTGCTGACCCACAGGAACCTCAACGACGACACGCTCGAGGGCCTGCGCCACAAGTCGATGCCGCTCTTCAGCGTCCAGTATCACCCGGAAGCCTCACCCGGCCCACACGACTCGGCATACCTGTTCAACCGGTTCGTGAAGATGATGGAGGAATTCAAGAATCAGGGATAAGCGGTCGTCTCGCCGAGCCGTCTCGTGTGTTACTTCGGTCCGGGACAGACGGTTGTCATCGAGGAACTGCTTGGGTTCGAAATGAACTTGTTTCCGCTACCGACGGAGAAGTAAGTGAGACCGCCATCTTCTGCGCCTCCGGGGCTCGGCGCTGGCACTCGAGATGTAGAATACGCAACGGCGGAGTCAACAGATTATGCAGACGGTCAGGGATGATCGGGTGACCACAATGAACTCTGCCGAGATCTTCATGCAATTCGTAGTCGCCATCAACGATCACGACGTCAAAGCCCTGACGGCGCTGATGACAACCGATCATCTCTTCGTGGACTCGGCGGGACATCGGGTGCACAGCGCAGCATCCATGGAAATTGGATGGCGCAGCTACTTCGCGATGTGCCCGGACTACTGGATTCGCACCGACCATGTGATGGCCGAAGATGGCGTGGTGTTAGCGGCGGGGGAAGCGGGCGGAACGATCGACGGCGTGTCCTGGCGGACGCCCGCGGCTTGGAAGGCGGTGATTCGTGACGGCAAGGTGATGGAATGGCGGGTGTTCGCAGACAACAAGCCGGTTTACGAGATCTTAGCCAGGTAAGAAGTTGTCAGTCATCAGAACGTGTAAGAAAATCCCGCTGTAGCGGCGCTCTCTGGCCGCCGAAGCCATTGAGAAACCGAGACGGAGGCCGCGTTCGAATCTCGGTCACCACCGCGAGTGATGGCCGTCACAGACAAGGGTGGCCCGGGGGATCTAGTCTGGCATGCAGGGGGGCCGTATGAGTACGCTGACGCTCATTGCCGTCTGCTTGTTCCTTGCGATCCTAGTTTTCGTTCTCGCCAACGGGGTAGCGCGGGCGATTGCCGGCAGCCGCTTCTACTTGAGGTTTCGGGGAAAGCGGCTGGTGATGTGTCCGGAGACACAAAAACCTGCTGCCGTGGAGGTCGACGCCAAGGCCGTGGCCAAAGAGGCCGTCTTTGGCGACCTGGCCTTATCCTGGAAATTGAGGGCGGCCGGGAAACCGGGATTGCGTCTGAGAGAATGCTCCCGTTGGCCTGAGCGCGAGGATTGCCCGCAAAACTGCTTGAGCCAGATTGAGGCCGCGCCGGAGCAGTGCCTGGTCCGAAACATTGTCACCCAGTGGTACGCGGAAAGGCCCTGTGTCTTCTGCGGACGGCCCATTCGCGAGATCGATTGGCTGGAGCATCGGCCCGCACTTCTGAGCCCCGATCGCCGAACGGTTGAATGGAGCCAGGTTCCGGCGGAGAAACTGCCTGACGTGTTCCAGACCCACGCTCCGGTGTGCTGGAATTGCCATGTGGCGGAAAGCTTCCGGCGCGAGCATCCCGATCGGGTGGTTGATCGGCCCTGGGGAAGAGGCGCCGACGGAACTTACGAACCAACCGCCGGAAAGCATTGACGATTGAGTCTGACTGCCCGTGGTCCTTTGTCCGGTGTCCTTTGTCCCGGCGCCCTGGGGAGAGAGTCGCGGCCAGTCGGAGCCTTTTTGCAACTGACAACGGACAAAGCACAACGGACGTGTTCGTCTTTCAATCGTCAATCGTCAATCGACAGTGGTCAATCTCCCGCTCTGCTTGACTCCGAAGAACAGACCTGCCTATAGTTACTAAAGTTATTCCCAGGAGGGAGACTTACTTATGAAGAGCCCAGGACTGTGGGTGAGCGCTCTGGCAGTGTGCCTGTTCGGTTCGGGAGGTCTCCTGGGCCAACAGATTGTTACCGAAGCTGATTCGACAGCCGAGGCGGCGGCGAGGAACGTGCCGCGGCTCTTGAAGTTCAGCGGATCGGCGGCGGTAGGGGCGAGTAAGTCCCCGAAAGGAACGGTGCAGATTGCCTTTTCACTGTACCAGGACCAGGAAGGCGGCTCGCCGTTGTGGCAAGAGACCCAGACCGTGCGCCTGGACGGCAAAGGGCGATACAACGTGCTGCTGGGCGCAACGGAAAGCGTCGGGTTGCCAGTGGAACCGTTTGCTTCCGGCGAAGCGCGCTGGCTGGGGGTCCAGGTACAAGGGCAGCCGGAGCAGCCGCGAACGCTGCTGGTGAGCGTGCCCTACGCAATGAGGGCGGAGGACGCAGAGACACTGGCAGGCAAGCCGGCGTCGGAATATGTCTCGTCGAGCCAACTGGAGGAGGAAGTGCGCCGGTTGATCGAGGAGGCTACGAGTCTGAGCGGGCCGCCGGATCCGGGCGCCGCCACCCACGAGCGGCCGGCCGCCCAGCCGCGCCTCAAGGCCGCCGGCGCCAGCCAGGGGAGCGAGCCACGGCCCGCGGCCGAGAGTCCGCAGAGCTGGCTTGAGGATTTCGGTACCGCGCCCTTGCGGAACGGAGTGGCGGAGGTCGCCTTGGCCCCCGCCTTCCTGGGGAAGGTCGATACTCAACTGGGCTACCAGGTTTTCTTGACTCCGGGCGGAGACTCGCAGGGGCTCTACGTGGCTTGGAAGACTCCTGCCAGGTTTGAGGTGCGCGAGCGGGGCGGCGGGAAGTCGAACATCGCGTTCGACTATCGAATCGTGGCAAAATCAGAAGTCAGAAAGTAGAAAGCAGAAGCAAGAGGTTAGATGACAACTTGAATATCGAAGAATATCGAATAGTAATCAGAATCAAGAGGTTTTGATTTCTGATTTCTACTTTCTGATTTCTGACTTCTTTTGGTTGATCTTTTCACGCCAAGCTTGGCAGAATAGACGAGTTGCTTTTTACGGTCAGTTACGGGTGCGTCTGAGCGGCGACGGCGTGACTGACCCGGCCGTGACGTCGGGGCGTGGCGCAGCCTGGTAGCGCGCTTGCCTTGGGCGCAAGAGGTCCCCGGTTCAAATCCGGGCGCCCCGACCAAGATGTTCCATGGGTCCGAGCCTATACGCTGCGCTGAGAAGGCGAAGATGCCCTTCGGAGCGTCGGCCGCTGCCGCAAAAGGTCGTCGCCGCCTGTTGCCATTCTCTGGAAGCCGTAACCTGACATGGCCCCGGTCCTGGTTGGTGCTCGACGCGGTGGAAATCCGCGGGCCGAAGAACGGATCCAGCACTACTCTTTCAAAGGGGGCAAGGCTATGGGACGTTTTGGACAAAGGTTCGCTTGGGTCGCTTCTGTTCTCATTCTGCTGGCGACCCTTGGCTCACCGCAAGGGACGCGCGCCGGCGAAGAGCCCAAGCTGGCGCTCACTCCGCCGATGGGTTGGAATAGCTGGAACCATTTTGGCTGCAAGGTGACCGACGCGGTGGTGCGCGCGGCGGCTGATGCCATGGTGAGCACCGGGATGAAGGATGTCGGCTACCAGTATGTGAACATCGACGACTGCTGGCAGGGCACACGCGATGCGGAAGGCAACATCCGGGGCAACGAGCGATTTCCCGACATGAAGGCGCTGGCGGACTACGTGCACAGCAAAGGCCTGAAGTTCGGGCTTTACTCCTCGCCCGGGCCCAAGACATGCGCGGGTTTCGAAGGCAGCTATGGACACGAAGAGCAAGACGCCCGGACTTACGCGCAGTGGGGCGTTGATTTCCTCAAATACGACTGGTGCAGTGGCGACCAGGTCTATCGGCAAAATGAAGCGGACACGAAAGCCGCCTATCAGAAGATGCACGAGGCCTTGCAGAGCACGGGGCGGCCCATCGTCTTCAGCCTTTGCTACAGCGCGTATCGCGTGTGGCGCTGGGGGGCTTCCGTGGGCGGCAATCTGTGGCGGACCACCGGGGACATCACAGACGACTACAACCAGATGTGGATCAACGGAACGCAGCAGAATGGCCTGGAGAAGTACGCGGGACCCGGCCACTGGAATGATCCGGACATGCTGGAAATCGGCAACCAGAAGCTGACGGAGTACGAGCCCCGCACCCAGATGAGTTTGTGGTCGATTCTCGCGGCGCCGCTCATCGCCGGCAATGATCTCACGACAATGACCAAGGAGACTCTCGCCGCTCTGACTAACCCGGACGTGATCGCCGTCGACCAGGATCCCGCCGGCATTCAGGGTCAGCGCATAAGCCAGGAAGGCCCGCTCGAGGTCTGGATGAAGCCGCTGGCCGACGGCAGCAAGGCCGTGGGGCTCTTCAACAGCGGTAACTATGACATGCAGGTCACCGCGGACTTCAGCCAGATGGGGATTTCCGGTCCTGCCTCCGTGCGCGTCCTGTGGCCCAGGAGGCAATTGGGCCATTTCCGAAGCAGCTTCACCGCCATCGTACCGCGGCACGGTGCGGTGATGATCGGGGTGTCCACAAAGCAGTGACGAAGAAGGAGCCGGAAGCAAGAAGCCAGGAGCAAATCAGAAATTAGAAAGTAGAAATCAGAAACGAAAGACGATCTTAGTTCTGATTTCTGCTTTCTAATTTCTGATTTGCTTCTGAGTCCCGACTCCTGACTCCTGACTTCTTCGTCAGGGCTTCACAACCTGTAGATTGTTGGTGACCGAGAACACGCCATGGACCCCGTTGGCACGGATGTTGACAATGTTCTTGTCTGTTTCGTTGTCCACTACACCTTCCAGGGTAAGGTGACCGTTCTTGACGAGGATGCGGATGGGCTTGATCGTCCCCAGGTCGTACTTCCTCAAGGCGTCGTAGCCATAGATGGCACGGAAGGCCTCCAGGCGAATGCGGTCGTCATTGGGTGAAAGGGGAAGGACCTCGATCTGATTGTCCACCTTCTCTACACCTTCGATTTTCTTGACGACTCGCTCTGCGTCGGTCTTGAGGGTCGGCCGGGTGACTTGGCCCATGAGGGTCACGTTGTAACCCTCAACCTTGTACGCGATGTAGTCGAAGACGCCGTAGTACGGCAGCAACAGGATCTCGTGCCGGACCTCCCTGATGATTCGCTGCTCGCCCGTGGTCTGCCGAAAGCACACCGGACATCGCCGCAATCAGCACCAGCATTCTCGCCAAGTTGCTGAGTTTCATTGGCTCCTCCTTGGGTCGGACATTCTGCGCTCTGCCTCCGGGATTTTCATTTTGGTTTCCCGGAGCAGAGGCATTAGACACTGGCCCCCTCTCGCATAAGATGCTCCGGCCCGGTCCTAGGCTTCCTGTCTACCGTTTACCCCTCTTCACTACAAATGCCGAGATTGTTTGGAGGGCGCGAAGATTTTTCTTGCTCGCCACTCGTCACTAGCCACTAGCCACTTCGTTCCATTTGGTTGCGGCTCTTGCCGCGCTATACTCAGAAGTCGGTCAAATCGCGAAACGGCAACGCCACCCGGATGGCGTTGACCACTGCCGCAAGGTCGATGACTTCCTGGGTGATGGCGCCCGCCACGGGCGGCAGGTAGCCCGCCGCCGCCGCGATCATGCCCAGGATGCTCAGCCCCATGCCGCCGATGGCGCTCTGGAGGGCGATGGTGCGCATGCGGCGACCGATATGAATCAATTCATCGATCTTGCGAAGCGAGGCTTCCAGGATGACCGCGTCCGAAGCTTCGGCGGCGATGTCGCTACTCAGGCCGAAGGCCACACCGACGGTTGCGGCGAGCAAGCCGGGGGCGTCATTGATCCCGTCGCCCACGAAAAGTGTCCGGCTGCGCTGCGACTCGTCCTTGACGATTGCGACCTTTTCCTCCGGACTTTTCTCAAAATGCACTTCCTGGATGCCGACACTCTCGGCCAGATAACGGACCTCGGACTCCCGGTCGCCGGAGAGCAGGATCACCTTGCTGACTTGATGGCTCGGGCCTAAGTGTCGGACAAAGGAATGGCTGTCATCCCGCGGGGTGTCACGAAAGCGGAAAGCGGCGGCGAAGGCATCGTCAACGAACAGCAGGCATTCGAGGCCCGCAGCCACAGGCGGAAGTTCGACCTTCCCTCCTTCCAGCTTCTTCCGGCCCGTGATCAGGACCCGGCGCCCTTCCACGACTCCGCGCAAACCTTCCCCCGGCCTTTCGCGGACTTGGCTCACCGGTTCGAGCGCGAGACCGGCCTCTTGCGCGGCAGCGAGGATGGCGCCGGCGAGCGGATGTTTGGAGTAGAGTTCCAGGCTCGCCGCCTTCTTCAAGGCTTCGTCCTTTGGGAAGGCCGGCGCCGAGAGGACTTCGGTCAATGACGGTTTGCCGTAAGTGAGAGTCCCGGTCTTGTCGAAGATAAGCGTCTGGCAGGTATCGATCTGCTCCAGAACGGCCGGGTTCTTGATGATGATGGCGCGCCGGGCCGAAAGTGAGATGGCTCCAATCACCGCCACGGGGATCGCGATCAACAGGGGGCATGGTGTTGCCACCACCATCACCGCCAGAAAACGGCGAGGGTCGCCGCTGAAAAACCCGCTCGAGGCGGCCAAAGCCACGGCTAGCGGAGTATACCAAGCTCCCAACCGGTCCCCCAGGCGGCGCAGTTGGGGGCGGTTTTGCTCCGACTCTTGCACCACCCGCATGATTCGCGCGTAGCGGGAATCAACCGCCAGCTTCTCCGCCACGATCGTCACCGCCGACTCGCCGTTGATGGCCCCCGACAACACTTGCGAGCCCGGCGCCTTGGAAATCTGGAACGGCTCTCCGGTGAGATAGGCTTCGTCCATGACCCCGTGCCCTTCAACCACGGAGCCGTCAACGGGGCAGACCTCGTGGGGAAAGACAACCAGCGTATCGCCAATGGCCACGTCGCCAAGCTCGACGTCCTCAAGGGCGGCAGCGCGCTTGCGGTGAGCCGTCCGGGGCATGCGGCGGGCCAGCGCGTCGAGGACGGACGACGCGCGCCGGGTGGCGTACTGCTCGAGCGCCGTGCCGCCGGAGAGCATCAAGACGACGATCGAACCCACCAGGTACTCTCTCAACGCCACCGCGGTCAGGATCGACACCCCCGCCAGCAGGTCGGAGCCGAACTCGAGCCTGGTCGCCTTGCGCGCCAGATCGAAGACGAGCGGCGCGCCACCCAGGATGAGGGTGGCGTAAAGCGGGAACATCCAGGCGGGTGTGGGGGCGCGGAAAGCGTACCGAAGCGCCAGATGAAGGAGAATCCCCACCGCCGCAAGATAGGCTATGTAAGTCTCTTTGGGGCGAGAGAACCTTGACCTTGACTTCGCCTTCGCTCCTCGCGCTCCGGTTTCAGGTGGGATGGCGCGGGAGGGTTCTGGGGCGGAGGGCGCGGCATTGAACCCAGTTCGCAACTTTTCGGTGGTCTCGGTTCGCATCATACGGTACTATACACAGCGTCATAAGTCGATGACGGTGCGACCCTCACCCGGCGCTGGCGCGCCACCCTCTCCCAAGGGGAGAGGGAGAAATATCTTCGGGATTAACGCCCTCTTCCTTTGGGAGAGGGTGGCGCGCCAGCGCCGGGTGAGGGTCGCTTATGATCACGACACGCGAACCGACTTATGACGCTGTGTACACCTATACCCTGAGCTTCTTCGCAGCGCGCGAACTTTTTCCTGCTCGTCACTCGTCACTCGCGGCCAGTCAGCCCTCATTCACCCCTCATCTTCCTGAGCGCCTGCTCGGCGGCGGCGCGCCCGGTGCGAACGCAGTCCGAAATGCCGATGCCGGAGTAGGCGTTGCCGGCGAGGAAAATGCCGGGAAGGGCATCGGCTCGCGCTCCCATCAGCTTGACGCGCTCGCGGTGGCCCGGCGAATACTGCGGCATCGAGGCGGGCCAGCGGTGGACCCTGCATAGCTCAGGGTCCGCGTCGATATTCATAATATCAAGAATCTCTGATCGGATAATGTCCACTATAGAGTCATCGTCAAGAGTCAAGATACCGGCATCTCGCGCGCCGCCGAGGAAGCAGCGGAGAAGCGCTTTGCCCGGCGCGACGCGATGCCGGAACTTGTGGTGCACGAACGTGCAGGCGAGCATCCGACGGTTTTCCTTGTGCGGCACGAGGAAGCCGAAACCGGGGGGAAGGTTCCGGACGCTCGCGGCATCGTAGCCGAGCGCCACGGTCAGGGCGCTGGTATAAGGGATGCCGCCGAGCAGTTCCCCCAGCCGGGGGTCGAAGGGCGCGAGCAAACGGCCGCCCTCGTAGGTGGGCAGGGCGAGGATCACGGCGTCGGCGGCATACGCGGCGCCTGCGCACCGGACCAGGTAGTTTCCACCTGGTGGCTTGCCTTCGGCCCCTTCGCCGTTGTTGTCTCCCCGCTCGATGCTCAAGACGCGCTGGCCCAGGCGCACCCGGCTTGTTTCGAGGCGGGACGCCAGCGCGTCCACCAACCGGCCCAGCCCATCCTTCAACGACATGAAAAGTGGGCCAGTCTGCTTCGATATCTGCTTCGATGTCCAGGCCGAGCCTGCCGCATCCGGAATTTCAGAAGGGTGGCGGGACGCGAGGCCGGCTGGCTCGGCACCGGTGGAAGTTCCGCTGCTGCCCGCCGCTCGCAATCGTTGCTGCCTTCGCGCCGCCAGGACACCGCGCCCGAGGCTTCCGTATTTCTGCTCCATTTCCCAGAAGCGCGGCAGCACGGCGCGAACGCTCAGGCACGCGGAATCACCGCCGTAAACGCCCGCCAGCAGCGGGTCCGCGATGTTCTCGAGCATGGAGTCGCCGAAATGGCGGCGAACGAAATCGGCCACCGATTCATCCTGCGAGGTGGGATCGTCGGTTTCGGCGGTAGCGCCGGGCGCAGCGCCGGGTGTAGCGCCGGGCTTTAGCCCGGCACTTTCGAAGCCATGTGAATTTGGCCGCGGCGTGAACAACTCGGTCAGGATCGCCGCCTTGCTGCGGAAGGAGAGCAAGGGGCTCCAGAGCGTGGGCCAGAGGCGCGTGGGCACCAGGAACATCAGTCCGTCCGGCAATGGCACCAGGCGGCCGTGGTGCAGAATGTATGTTCGGCGCTCGGCATCATTGGAGCCGATAAGCTGGTCGCCCAGGCCCAGCTCGCGGCACAACGCCGCCGCCTCCGGCTTCTCGGCGAGGAACGAGTCAGGGCCGGCCTCGATCACGTATCCGGCCACCCGCTCCGTGCGCAGGTGACCGCCCAGGCGGTCGGACGCTTCGATCAGGAGTTCCTCGATCGGCGCGCCACCCCGCCGTGCCTGGGCCAGCGTATAGGCGGCCGTGAGCCCCGTGATCCCACCACCCAGCACCACGATGCGCCGCGGGCTAGTCACGGCCACCTCCGGGAAGCAGAAGGCAGAAGGCAGTAGGCAGTAGGCAGTAGGGGTAAAGGATAAAGGGTAAAGGGTAAAATGAAGATCCCCCGAAACTCGATAACGGTTGATACGTGCAGCGAGCAGGGTAAAGGGTATGAATGAAGACCCTCGGAATGCCTTGGGGAGATGCTCCGTTTGCTGCTGTCTCTCTTTTCTCGGGCAGGGGACCGTTGCACGTGTCAACCGTTATCGAGTTGCGGAGGCTCTTCATTTTACCCTTTACCCTTCACCCTTTACCCTGCCTGCCGTCTACCTTCTACCTGTTTCATCCGTTCCACCACTATGGCGCCCAGCGCCTCAATCAAGAGCGGGCTGTCGTTCAGAGACTCCGAGCGCCACACGGTCACGCCCCTGGCATTCCCGTAGTCCCTGAACGCAACGTCAATGTCATAGAGGATCTCGATGTGGTCGGCGATAAAGCCCACCGGTACCAGCAGCACGTGACGATGGCCGGCGGCCGCAAACTCATCGATCAAGGAGTTGACCGTGGGGCCGATCCACGGCTCAGGGGTCATGCCCTGGCTCTGGAATGCCACGCGATAGTCGTCGAGCCCCACGGCCCGAGCCACCAGCGCCGCCGTCTCGAGAACCTGACGCTGGTAGGGGTCGCCGGACGCGATGCTATGCTCCGGCACGCTATGGGCGGTGAAGACCACCGGAACACGCCCGCCCGCCGCAGCCTGGGCGCGAGCCAGCGTCTGCTCCGCCTTCTCGCGGAAGGCGGCCACCAGGCAGGGATGATCGTGCCAGCTTTCCACGAATTCAACGTGCATGGAGGGCGCGAGCCGCCCCACGGCATCCTGCAAGTCGCCGCGGTAGAGTCCGATGCTAGTCCGCGAGTTCTGGGGCGCCAGGCAGATGGCCACCACGGCTTCCACCTTGTCCTGTGCCATCCGGCGGACGCTTTCGGCGATGAACGGCTTCCAATTCCTCATGCCGACGTAGACCGGTGGAGCGTCTGCCTTGGGAATCCCACCCGTACGGTGTCCTCGATTGAGGAAGGCGGCCAAGCTCTCCGCCTGGCGGTTGGTCAGGGCAAGCAGCGGCGAACCTCCGCCAACCTTTGCGTACCGCTCAGTGATTTCCTTCACCGCCGCGTCGGGTAACTTGCGTCCTCCCCGGACGTAGAGGAGAAAGTCCGGTATGTCCGCCAAGCGGTCCGGAGCCCCGTGCGCCAGAAGCAGCACTCCCCAACGTTTCTGGCCTGCGTTCGAGGTCTGCGGTTCCGTCATTCCTGCCCTGTCTCCTTCAGGTGGTGTTCCGTCACTATCGTTCGGCCTGACCCCGGAAAGTCCGTCATTCCCCCTCCGCGGTCAGAAACCGAGTCCAAATCCACGGGGCTAGCGGCCTCTCAAGTTTAAGAGCCTTATTTTCATACACATCGTGGCTTTCGAGTCGATGCATCATACCTCACCCTTTGTTTTCAATGACATGGTGGCTTCGTTTCCTCAAAAAGCAATTCTTTCGGTCCGGGATAACCCTGGCACGGGTGAAACTCCTAGCTAGCCAACTTTAGTTCTTTCATAGAGATAGTGGGATATCGCGTGCTAAGTAGTTGTTTTTTGATAGAGATAGTGGGAGTCTCCCGGGAACCATTTTCCCGATCCTTTGTTTCCAGTAATATAGTGGGAGTCTCCTTCATTTCGACCCCCCAGGCCCATGAGGCCATCTTACCCCGATTCCTTGCTCTTCGCTTTGTTTCCGGTTTGTTTTTTTTGGCGTGACCCTTTGTTTTCAATATAGTACTCGCTTTGTTCCGTCAAAATCACTCGGCAAGTGGAAACTTCTTCCGCGAGAGGATCGAGACAAAATGCGCCACGCTGCGGTGCTTGGCTCTGTTTTGGGGGCCCCTGTATCGCCATTTCGTTCCCCACCCTGGGATGAATAGCAACGTGGCAGGCTGGGCCCGTATCTACGAGAGACGCTCCATCGGTGGCTTCGTTCCTGAGTTTTCCACAACGCGATCCTTTGTTTTCAATAAAATCGGTGGCTTCGTTTTTCAAACGCTGTTGGCGCCTCCGATGGGGGACAGGACTTGACCTGCTGACAATTCCCCCGCGAGAGCCCGACACCGTGAGCCATGGCAAATCTGTGTTGGGCTTGGGCGATCCCAATCCATTCATTTTTCCTTGAAATCGGGCCTCCAATGCACCTCAAACTATTGAAATGTAAGGATATATTAACCATGGGTTTGCTTTCCGTTCTCTGAATCGATCTCATTGATTACAAGCAGGTTAACTCCGTTGGGTTTGCTTTTGGTTTCCCCCTTCGCGTCATTCGTCGTTTTTGTCTCAACGGGGCCGAACGCCGTTCGGCCCTACGCTCAACCCGCTTCACGCCGCATCGCCTGTTCTTGTCTCGACCTTGGCGGCCGGCCAATCGTTCTCGCCGGATACGAGTTTCGAATCTCCACTCATCCCCAATCGGCAATCGCTCCGTCTTTCTTGTGCCGGCTGTCTATCATGTACCGGCATCTGCCGGCTCTGCGCCACTCCCACGACCTTTGGCCGGTGCGCTGGAAACAGGCCGAACACCGTTGGACGGGCCGAACGCTATTCGGCCCTACACCCGGCCCTTCCACCATGGGCGCAAAGGCACAATTAGGACCTCCGCTACCTAAGGGTCACGTAGCATCTTATATAATAGGCCGCGCCCGTGAGCTTGTCAAGCCCCTTTTCGGCCCCCATGTAGGCTCGCTTGCCAGCCCGTCGTCGACGGCTGGCCAGGGGGCCGAAGGCCTAAGCCACAGCGGGCGAGACGCCCGCGCTACGGCTGTCCCCGTCGACTGCTTTCGGCCCGCACCATCTCGACCAGCGCCACCACGTTGTCATAGGGAGTGTCGGGAAGGATGCCGTGGCCGAGGTTGAAGATATGGCCGGGACGGCCGGCGGCTTGGCGGAGGATTCGTTCGACGCGCTGCCGGATGGTGGCGGGCTCGGCAAACAGGACCGCCGGGTCCAAGTTGCCCTGGACGCCGACGCGCCGCCCGGGCTGCGAGTCCAAGCGCGCCCAAGCTTCGTCGAGCTCGACGCGGTGGTCGAGGCCGATGATGTCGCCGCCCGCCTCGCGCATCGCTTCCAGCAACATGCTGGTGCCCGTCCCGAAGTGAATCAGCGGCGTACCGGCGGTAATGCCCTCCATCAGGGCCCGCGTGTAAGGCAGCGCAAACTGGCGGTAATCCGCCGGGCCGAGGCACCCCACCCAGGTATCGAAGATCTGCACCGCCTGGACGCCGGCGGCAATCTGCGCGTTGACATACTTCGCCAAGTCGCGCGCCAGGTGCTGCATCAGCGCCCGCCAGGCGCCCGGGTCGCGGTACATGAAGGCCTTGGTGTGGGTGAAGCCTCTCGACGCGCCGCCTTCCACCAGGTACGACGCCAGGGTGAAGGGCGCCGCCGCAAAGCCAATGAGCGGCAGGCGGGGATCGAGCGCGGCGCGCGTCTGGCGAATCGCCTGGTAGAGGTAGGCGAGCGAGTCCTCAGGCTCGACCTCGCGCAGCCGATCGACGTCGGTCGGCTTGCGCAACGCGGGCTTGACGATCGGCCCTTCGCCCTTGCCGTATTCTAGCCCGAAGCCCAGCGGCTCGACGATCAGCAACAGGTCGGCGAAGATGATGGCCGCGTCAACGCCGAGCTTCTGGGCCGCGTTCACGGTGACTTCGGTGACGAGGTCAGGATTCTTGCAAAGATCGAGAAAGGGAACGCGCGCGCGCAGCTCGCGGTATTCCTTCATAAAACGGCCGGCTTGCCGCATCAGCCAGACAGGCGTGCGCCCCACAGGCTCGCGGCGGCAGGCCTTGAGGAAAAGAGAGTCGTGCCACAGGGGCTGTGAATGTTGGGCGGGATCGAATTCAGTCGTCATCCTTTGGCTCAGGGCCCGGAAGGCGGTAGCTTCGCCACCCCAGTTTCTTCAGGAGGGGCGTGAACGGCGCCGCGTCGGCGCGCTGGTTGCGGCAGTTGCGACTTTCGGACTCGCCGTGCACAATATCCTCGGGCGAAATTGGAGTGGCTGGTTCAAGCTTTTGGTTTTTTTTCGGATTCACGGGGGCATCGACGCACGAGCGGTTTACCCTCGCTGTAGGGGCACGGCAAGCCGTACCCGTACAAGCCGACTGTCGCCCAGCATCTCCACGATCCGATAATGTGGAATCGCCTTGCCAATCATTGGAAATTCTTGATCAACACCGCGTTGGCCTGTTCCGTGCCACGGGAGAGGGCCAGCAGCGTCTTTCCGTCCGCGCTCGCCCGAACTCCAGTGTAGCTCGAAAGGTCGTGAGTGATCTGCCGGGTTTCGTCTCCCTCCAGCGAGACTTCGTAAAGTTGGATGGACCCCGACGCCCCTTGCTGATGGCCCGCCACGATCAAGTCACGGCTTCCGGGCAGCCAAGTCAGATCGTAGATGTGGTCCCAACGTGCGCCTAGCACCGGCTGGGCCGGACCGCCTTCGGCCCCGACGGCGGTCAAGACCGGCTGCGGGCTAAAGTGAACGAAGGCGAGGATCTTGCCATCCGCAGACCATGCGACGCGGTCGCTGTGAATCCGCGCGGTCTCTTTGTAGGATGCCAACGCCCGCTCGCCAGAGCCATCCAGCGAGGCGGTTAACACACGGAACTCGCTAACGGTTTCCCGCACAAAAGCGACCCGCTGGCCATCGGGTGAGAATGCCGGCGGGCCGGAGATCCCCGCCAGCTTCCTTCCTGCGCTTCCGCCCAGAGCTGGCAGTTCGTAAAGATCGCCGTTAGGCCTAGAAGGCTCACGGCGGACGAAGTACACGTAGCTGCCATCGGGAGAAAAGGCTAGGCCTAGGCATTGATCCGCGCCCAGAAAGGCGATCTGGACGTCGCTGCCGGTGGCCAGTTGCTTCAACCAGAGGCTTTGCTTTCCTGCCGTTTCACGCACGTAGGCCACAAACTTCCCATCGGGTGAGATGTCCGCTTGCAGGACGTCGCCGCTGCCCGTCACGCGCGTAAATTCCAAGGCGGCGCGATAGAGAGTGTCGGACCGATTAAGAACGCGGACTCGTGCGGAGTTGTGCATGTTCCAGCCCGACCAAAACAAACCAACCGACAAGACAACGCACGCAGCCAAACCAATTGTCGCGCGCACCCGTTCAACCCGGCTGTACTTTGGATAAGTGGGGTGGTGCAGGTCAGTCGGTGATCGGTAAATCGCTGTGCCGACCTCCCGGGCGAAGATGACGTAAAGTAGGAATGGGCATATGAGCACGAGCGCCGCTGCCCCCGCGTACGGCACCGCTTCCGGCTTCTCAGTACCTGCGATCAGCGCCGCAGCTACGGTGCCGCAGAGGGCCAGTGCTGTGCCGATCAGGGCGGCAATTGCAGAAATCGGAGTCTGTAGCGGCGTCCGGCCAGCCACTTCTGGGCCGCTCATGGGCGGGGCAAGCCCCGCCCCTACAGCCACCAGGTCAGCCCGCAAATCGGCTGCCGTCTGGTAACGCAGGTCACGGTCCTTCTCCAGCGCCTTGTTGATGATCTCTTCCACCCTCGCCGGCAGCGCGGGATTAAACTGCGAGGCGGGCATCGGATGGTCCCTCAGAATGGCGGTGAGCACCTCCGCACTGCTGTTGCCCGGAAACGGGCGCCGACCCGTGGCCATTTCGTACAGAACGGCGCCGAAGCTGAAGAGATCGGTGCGGGCGTCGAGTTCCCCGCCCCTCACTTGCTCCGGAGACATGTAAGCCACCGTGCCCATCGCAACGCCGGGGCTTGTCCGTTGTTCGCGACTAGTGGTTGCAGTCGGCGCGTCCTGGGCGAGTTTCGCCAAACCGAAATCCAGAATCTTCGCTTGGCCGCGGCCGGTGACGAAGATGTTCGCGGGTTTGATGTCGCGATGGATGATCCCTTTCTGGTGCGCGGCATCCAGCCCGCCGGCAATCTGGATGGCCAGTTCGAGCAGCTTACCCAACGGTAGGAACGAACGGCGTTCGCCCTGGTCAGCCGGGCGCGCACGGCGCGCCCCTACCTCAATAACGTGCTTGAGTGTCTGCCCTTCCAGGAACTCCATAGCGATGAAGGTTCGCCCATCGGCCTCGTCGATTTCGTGGATGGTGCAGATGCTCGGATGGTTCAAGGAGGAGGCAGCCTTGGCCTCCCGCTGGAAGCGGCTGAGAGCCTGCGCGTCCTGGGCGAGTTCGTCGGGAAGGAACTTCAGGGCGACGCGGCGACCGAGCTTTGTGTCTTCGGCCTCATACACCACGCCCATCCCGCCGCCACCGAGCTTCTTCAGGATGCGGTAGTGCGATATGGTCTTACCCACCATAGAGGTTGCATCACCTAGGCCCAGCTATCTTAAAACTCCGCTGTGGGCAAGTCAATTAAGAAGGCCGCGGCCCAGGTAGGACGCTGGGCACCTGCCTGGCCGAAGCGAGCAGCAAGTTGACTTGCGCGGCTAGCCCCCGGTTGACCTTTCCTCCGTCTTCGGCCCCCAGTAGAATTCCTCGCGGATGAACTCCCGCGCGAAGCCGCGGCGCTTCAGGATTCCTTTGCAGTTCTGGATCATTTGCGGATGGCCGCAGAGATAGGTTGTGGTGGTGGCAGGATTGAGATTGAGCAGGTCGAGGTACTTGCGCAGCACGTCCTCGATGCGGCCGACTTCGCCCTCCCACGCGCGGTCCTCCCACGGACGGCTGATGGTGGGAAGGTAGCGCAACCAGCGCGACTGTTGGACGAGACCATCGAACTCCTCCGCGTAGGCAAGTTCCCAGGACCGGCTGGCTCCGTGCATCACGACGATCTCACAGTCCGTGGGCCGGCCCTGCCTCGCCTCGTGAGCCAGGGTGCGCACGATGCTCATGAAGGGCGACACTCCCGTGACGGTGGCCACCAGGTAGTGCCGTTTGTGCCCGCTGGTGAGATCCAACGCGAACTGGCCCTTGGCTTGGCAACTCATGAGCAGCGTGTCGCCCACCTGACATTTGTGCAGATGAGGGCTGAGCCCGCCGCTGGGCAGCATCTCCAGGAAGAATTCCACCTCGTCGTCGTGAGGGCTGGAGGCGATCGAAAAAGGGCGGTCAAGCAGGCGCCCGTCCACCTCCGTGGCGAGGGTGGCATACTGGCCCGGTGTGAAGTGGAGCTTCTCCTCGGGCCGCAGGCGAATCACCCAAAGGTCCGCGGTGAGGTCCCGGCGGGCGACCACCGTGGCCCTCTGAAACCTGCCCGCTGCCTCCGCGGCGCGTGGACCGTTTCTCTCTTTGACCCCGACGCCGGAACGGGCTCCGTCTTTCCGAAGGCGTTCGCCCTGACGCTCGGGTGTTGCCGTTGGTTTCAGCTTCTTCATCACTGAAGGCTCAAAACATTGCCGATTTTCGATTGACGATTGAAACTGGAAACTCGAAACTGGAAATTCGAAAATCGACTGAAGGCTAGTCTTGCGACCGGTGACCTAACTTCATAATAAGCTGGCACTTGGGCGCAGTTTCGAACTTCGAATTTCGAATTTCCAGTTTCGAGTTTCCAGTTTCAATCGTCAATCAGCAATCGGCAATTCGGCCTCACCTTCTGGCGCGCTAGGCCGCGCTGATCCGGGTGTACCAAGCCCCAAGAAGGGCCGAGTAGGCGAGCGAGATGAGCAGACAGACCACAAACGTCCGGCCCCAGAATGGCTCCCTCACTTCCTTGCGCCAGGCGCGGAAGCTGACAATCACCAGGATCATGGCGGAGATCCGGGCCAGTCCCATGAGCGGGCTCTCCGGAGTGGAGGCGTTGCTCCAAGCCGCGAAATGCGCCAAGGCGCGGAAATCGCTAATGAAACTGCCGACGCCGAGGCCAATAACGAACCACAGCAGGGGGTAGACAATTCCTAACATATAACTGTATTTGTCTTCCCCGAAGAAGGCCATGACGGCGATGGCAACAAAAACCGCCGACTCGGCCAGCACGAAGAGGAAGAACTGGGGCAGAACGAACGCCCCGGCCACAATCAGAATCGCTGTCAGAAACGATGCTGCAAAAACGCCGCGGTCAGACATGGCTGAACTCCTGTCGCAGAGAGCCGGCGGCCTTGCTGCCTGCTCCCCAGAAATTTAGGAGACCGGTTGGTTCGCTTGGGATGATCGTCGAAACGTTTCCCGAAAGTAAGAGGATCGAGCTTGGATAGGGAACCATCTGCCCTCACCGTAAGGCTCAGTATACCACCGCGGCGCACGTTTCAACGCCGGGTTGCGGGTTCTGGCAGCGAATCAGTTTGCTGTAGCGGCGCTCTCTGAGCGCCGACCGGACAGTTCCAGGGCGTTCATTTCTTAGCAGCTTCGGCGCTCAGAGAGCGCCGCTACAGCAAGCTGGCCCACTACCCGGGGTTCTCGAGGGTCCGGACAGTGCTGACGGGCACAACGCACTGAGAAACTCACCAAGGTGCACGAGCGGCAACCGGGGCAAAAGCCCCTACGGCAGCGAAATTTCCCGCAGTGCGCAGCTAGCGGCCAATACCAGGCATCCCGTCGAGCAACCCTAACCGATTGAAATTCAAATACATCCGGAAACTCCGGGGCATGCTCGATGGGCTCAGATTTGGCATTCAGGATGCACCCGACCCATTGAAATTCAAATCACCTCCGGAAACTCCGGGGCATGCTCGATGGGCTCAGATTTGGCATTCAGGATGCACTCGACTGGACTAGCTAAAGGAGTGAGTTTTGGAACCAACCCTACTGGTGATCGGTCTCAACCACCGAACAGCGCCGGTTGAGATCCGCGAGAGGTTCGCGATTTCCGAGAGTCGACTTTACGATGCACTCCACGAGCTTTCAGCAGCCGGGGGCGTCATCGAGGTGGCCATTCTCTCGACCTGCAACCGCACCGAGTTCGTGATGTGGGCCAGTGACGGCGAGGTTGCGGACTCGTCGCTGGTACAATTCCTGACACGTCATTATGGTTTGGGGCTTGGCGATTGGCAACACTTTTACCGTTTCCTGGGACTCGATGCCTTGGTGCACGTCTTCCGGGTGGTCGCCAGTCTTGATTCGCTTGTGGTCGGCGAACCGGAGATTACCGGCCAAGCGAAGTCTGCGTGGGCCAAGGCCAAGAAGGCAGGTACGACTGGCCGGTTTCTTGACGCGGTCTTCCAAAAAGCGATCACCGTCTCGAAGCGGGTGAGGAATAGTACAGCCATTGGCGAAGCGGCAGTATCCGTGCCCTATGCCGCAGTTGAGCTGGCTCGGCGCGTATTCCAGACGCTCAGCGGCCGGAAGGTTCTGATTCTCGGTGCGGGCAAGATGAGCGAGCTTTCGGCGCGCTACCTGGTGAGCAGCGGCGCCAGCACTGTGCTGGTGGCCAACCGCACTTACGAACATGCTGCGGAGCTGGCGGGCCGGCTGGGCGGCATAGCGATCAGTTATGAGGACCGCTGGCAGCACTTGGGCGGCACGGACATCATCATCACCTCCACTGCCTGCCCGCACGTCATTTTCACCCGAGAGGACGCAGAGCGTGTACGCACCCTTCGGGGCGACTGCCCCCTATTGCTTATTGATATCAGCGTGCCGCGTAACGTTGACCCTGCCGTGCAAGAGGTCCCAGGAGTAACCCTGTACAACATCGACGACCTGCAGGGAGTCGTCGCGCACAACATGGGCGGGCGCCAGGCAGCCGCCGCCGCAGCGGAGAACATCGTCCAGGAAGAGGCGCAGGCATTTGGAAATCAACTTGCCGCTGGACGCTTCATTCCCACTCTCGTGGCCCTGCGGGAGAGGCTTGACGAGATTGGCCGCCAGGAGGTCACACGTTGCATGCGCGAGTTCGGCCCTTTGACCGAACCTGAGCAGCAAGCGCTTGGTGATTTGGCCTCTCGGATTACGCACCGCATTACCGGCTTGCTCGGATGCCAACTCAAGCAGAGTCCTGAAGAGCAAGAGCAAATGGCGGCTGCAGTACGCCGCCTGTTCCTTCTTGCGCCGCGGGAGAAAACGCTGCCCGCCGCGGCAGCCGTGGCGGGAATGGGCAGGGGCGTCGCGCCCATCCAGCCCGCGACGATGGCTCAATAGGGCAGGAGGACTATCAAAGTGCGCAAGGAAAATTTGCCGGCAAGCGGCTCCGCGACGAGCTGGACGAGTCGCGAAGCTTACCTGCTGGCGCTGATCTGTCTCGCGTGCGGCTTAGCTCTGGGCTACGTGGCTCGAGGTCCCTCGGCCGCCACGGCTCCGGCGACCCCAACATCACCCGCCTATGCTTCTCAGCCTGGAGAGGGATTCACCCCTCCGTCGGCTTCGCCGGAGCTGAAGGCGGCGCCATTGCTGGCGGCGCTCAAGGCTGACCCCCAAAATGCCGGTCTCCTCGTCCAGCTTGGAAACGTGTACTCCGACAACCGTGATTATTCGCACGCCATCGAGTATTATCAGCGCGCCCTCGATCGGCGCCCGACCGACGTCAACGTCCGGACCGACATGGGCACGTGTTACTGGTATGCGGGGCAACCTGAGAGAGCCGTTGCCGAGTATCGGCGTTCCCTCTCCGTCAACCCAACCCACTCGCAAACGCTCTTTAATCTGGGCGTGGTGCTGTCCGATGGCTTGAAGGACTTCAACGGGGCCATCGTTGTCTGGGAGAAACTACTGCAAAGCCATCCTGACTGCGCGGAGAAGCCGCGCGTGCTGCGCCTGATCGAGGAAACCAAGGCCAAGAAGTCGCAACGCCTGCCGCCGCCGCCAAAATAAATGCGCCTCGTGTACTCGCCTACTCGAAGAGGCGAACCACGGCGATCAATTCGCGGCGGCAGCGAGCGGGTTGGATTCTTCGGCGTGGCCGAGCCCGAATTTCTTCATCTTATAGCGCAGAGCATCCCGGCTGATATCGAGCAACTGCGCGGCGCGGGTTTGGTTTCCATCCGCCTGGCGCAGGGCCATCTCAACCAGGGCGCACTCCACTCCCTCCAGCCTGGTTCCACCCTCGGGAATCGAGAGGGGCGGCAGGCGGCGGCCGGCCGGCAGCGGCTGGCCGTTACCCGATGAGGACGCCGCCCCTTCGGACGGCGACACCCAACCGAGCGGCTGCCCGACCGCGGGGGGGAAATTGGAGGACTGCAGGACGGTTTCCTCTTCGAGGATCATCGCGCGCTCGATCGCATTTTTCAGTTCGCGGACGTTGCCCGGCCAGTGGTAATTCATAAGCCGCCGTCTAACCTCATCGCTGATCCCATTCATCGACTTGTGAAACTTGCGGTTGAAGTGTTGGATGAAATACTCCGTCAGCGGCAAAACGTCTTCCTTCCGTTCGCGCAGGGGCGGAATGAAGATCGCGATGATGGCCAGGCGGTAATACAGGTCCTGCCGGAAGTGGCCTTCGCGCACGGCGCGCTCCAGGTCGCGGTTCGACGCGGCGATGACCCGCACGTCCACCTGGATGTCGCGCACGCCTCCCACTCGCCGGATCACCTGATCCTCCAGCACTCGCAGCAGTTTCGCCTGGAGGAAGGGCGAGAGCTCGCCGATTTCGTCGAGAAACACGGTGCCGCCATCGCCGACTTCAAACAAGCCCTTCTTGGTCGCCTTGGCGTCGGTGAAAGCGCCTCGCTCATGGCCGAACAGTTCCGACTCCAGAAGCGTTTCCGGAATGGCGGAGCAGTTGATGGCCACGAAAGGACCGGCCTGACGAGAGCTTTGATGGTGCATGGACTTGGCGACCAGATCCTTGCCCGTCCCGCTTTCACCCTGAATCAGAATAGTCGTCGCTTCGCTCCTGGCCACCTTATGGACGAACTCCATCAGTTCGACCATCTTCGGCGCATGGGCGATCATCTCGTGGCCATTCCGGTGGCGAATGACGCCGCGTAGCGATTCCACCTCCGTGCGCAAGCGAAGCGCTTCCAGCGCATTTTGGATGGTCACGCGGAGCTCATCAAAATCGAGCGGTTTGCCAACGAAATCGTAAGCCCCCATTTTGAGTGCGGCCTTCACGTCGTCGATCTGCGGATCGGCCGTGATCATGATGACCGCACAAGAATCATCCCCGCGCTTCAGGTTTTCCAGAACTTCCAGGCCGCCGAAATCGGGCAGACGAACATCCAGCAGCACCAAGTCGGGAGTCTCGTCGCGCGCCACTCGCAGTGCTTCGCCGCCGTTTTGCGCCTCCGCCACCTGGTAGCCCCACTCCTCGCACTTCTTATGAAGCGACCATCGAACCAGATTCTCATCGTCAACGATCAGGATTTTTCCATGTCTCATGGTTGCTCTCTCGGATTGCCGATTTTCGATTGACGATTGACGATTGAAAAAGAAGCCATCAGCGCCCAGCCTTCAGCCAGCGGCGGCTTGATGGCCCGATCTTTTTCTTGCTGACTGACCGCTGAATGCTGACGGCTTCTTCCAATCGGCAATCGGCAATCGGCAATGAGAACCCGGTTTCTTGGTTGCGGCCCTTAGCCGTGCTATGCACGCTGGTGAATCGGCAGCCACAGGCAAAACTCTGTTCCCTGACCCTGAACACTGGATACCTCGATCCGTCCGCCGTGGGCTTCCACGATGCGGCGCGCCAGCGATAGTCCGAGGCCCGTCCCATTCTCTTTGGTGGTGAAGAACGGGCGGAACAGATGGGCCAGATTTTCGGGGCGAATCCCCTGCCCTTCGTCTTTCACGCTGATCAGCGCCGAGGCATTGTTGAGGCCGAGCGTCACCAGCACGCGGCCCGCGCCCTCGGTGGCCTGAATCGCATTCAACAATAGATTGAGCAGCACCTGTTCGATTTGAACCGGATCGTGCTCGACGAGGGGCAGTTCAGGGGCTGGCTCGATCTCAATCTGGATCGGTCGGGAAAGAACCTGGTGGCGAGCCATCCCGACGGCTTGCGCAGCGGTGAGATTCAGGTCGGCGGCGTAGAATTCCTGCTCCCTCGGCCTTGCGTAGGCAAGGAGATCGAAGAGCGTTCTCTTGATGTCCACAACTTCGTGCTGTACCTGCTGCATAACTTGGCGACCGGGACTGGACTCAGGCAAGTCATGTCCAATAATCTCAATCGCCCCCGCAATTCCGGCCAAGGGGTTGCGTATTTCGTGAGCGAGTCCGGCCGCCAGCTCACCCAACGTCGCTAAGTGCTCGGATTTCGACATCTGCGTCCGGTGCAGCCGCTGGATTTCTTCACGGCTTTCCCGCAACTGGCGCACGGTGTCATTAAAATTGCGCCCCAGGTCGCCCATTTCGTCCTGCCTTTTGGCGAAGGTCACGGCAGTCGTCAAGTCTCCATCACGAAGCCGTGCAATTTTCTCTTGTAACTCAACCAAAGGCCGCTGGATCAATATGGCCAGCACAACCACCATGACGGCGCAGATGGCCCCCGCACCTGCCGCCGCCACGAATATGACTTGTTGCCTGGTGTTGCCGTGAACTGAGAAGGTCAGGCCAGCGAACAGGAAGATTCCCAGCAGAAGCACACCCGCAACCGGCAGAAGGATCTTGATCTGCAAAGGCGCGTATAAAGCACCCTTGTTCTGACCCGCCTTAGGCGTCATGCTCGGCTCCCTGCACTACTATTTCCGAGATTCTTTGCGCCTGGTGACAAATTTCTCCCAACATGGCCCGGCTCATGGCGGCTCGAATTGCCGATTTTCGATTGACGATTGCCGATTGACCCAGAAGGAAGGGCATCCACCTCTTCAATCAGCAATCGGCAATCAGCAATCGGCAATTCGGCCTTCCTTTTTGGTTGCGGCCACCGGCTGCGCTATGAATCGTGTGTCATGTTGGGGCACCGCCCTCCAGCCGTTTCAAGTATGCTCAGCGCCACAAGATTCAAGGCCCGCTAGACTTAACTTGCCATTATCCTCGAATGTGTTCAGATTTTGCAGTGACCGTCGTCACAAATTCCTTATATCCTCTGACCCGCCTTAAACGCCGTGCTCGGCTCCCTGCGAATCGTCTGCCAAGGCACCGCCCTCGCAGCCGTTTCAAGTATGCTCAGCGCCACGCGATTCAAGGCCCACTAGACTTAAGCTAAACATTATACTCGAATATGTTAGATTTTGCAATGACCGTCATCGCAAAGTTCCTTATATTTACAGTTACGTTAATAACAACTGTAGGATATAGTCTGGGTCGGGGTCTATTAAACTGGTACGTTAATGTGTGACGAAGCTCCTGGGCAAGCTAACAGGCGAGTAGTTCTCGGGATTGTGATCTTTGCCGTGGCAGCGCAGGTAGCAACTGCCGGTGCGGGAACCCGTGCGATGGTATTCAAGGCGGCCGGCACTATTCGCTGCGACGATGCTGAGGTCAAAATTAATCAGCATGGGATTCTGCGACGCATGCGGAGCGTGACAAGTGGCGCAGGCCGCATTCTGACCCCGCACGTGTTCGCTGTGATATTTAAAGCTCTCGTCGCGCAGAACGCTTCCCTCCACGTCATGGCACTTGTTGCAGAGATCGTAGTTCGTTACCGAATAGCTGACGCCGCCAGAAGGATCGCCAGGGGAGGCCGTCGGGGGCTCCAGCGTGCTAGTGCGCTCCAGCAGGTGCGGCAGATTGGAGCCATGCGGTCCAGCCGGATCCGCAAATGGACCCAGATTGCGGCCCGTATCGTTATTATGGCAGTCCGTACAATAGACGTAGCTCCCTGCGGCAAGACTGCGGTTAGAGAGCGGCGCGCCACCCGGACCCACCGGCTGCCGCCGCAGGCTCGGGACTTGCCCGCCGGGACCCGCAGGAAGGTTGCGGGGCCGCGTCACCGGATGATACGACGGGCTGAACTGAAACTCGAACCGCGTATTGTAGCGGTTAGGATTGCCGGCATCGAACTGCCGTTGAGGATTGCGGCCATAACCGATGCCCACCGTTCCGGTGTCGAAATACTGGGGTTTATTCGCGCTGTCCGCGTGGCACTTGAAGCAGATTTCGTATTCATTCGAACTTTGCGGCAGAAAGGTATTGCTGGCCGATTGACCTCGGGTCCCAGCGAGCGCGCCGCTTACCTGGGGCGGCTGGGCGGGAGTGGCATTGGCGAAATGCGGGTTGTGGCAGTCCACGCACTTTGCGTGCCGCGCGGCGCCGGCTGCCGTCTCGGGAAGGGGGTAGAGCGCGGAGGTGGGGCTCTCCGATTCGTCATGTACCGAGGGCGTGATTTTAACGGGATGGGCATACATCTTGGCCAGGAATACCGCTTTCAGGTTCGTGGTCACGACTGTTCCATCGTGGCATTGGTAGCACGTGTTCTCCTCGACTAGCTTCACCAGACGCTGGGCGGTCTGAGCCGAATGGGGCCGGTGGCAGCTTTCGCAGCCGTTCTTACTGACCCCGTCGTACCCTGTATGAGCGCCCCTTAGGGACGTATAGCGCAGGTCCTCGCTCGGATCCGGCGGCAGGCGGTGGAAGGAGGTCGGCCAGCCCGGCTGAGTGTGGCAGGACAGGCAGAGCCCCGAAGACTGGTTCGACGCCACCAGGAATCTCCCCACGGTGCGGTCAATATATTCCTGGTGGGGATCGTGACAGGAGGTGCATTGGAGCTTGCCTGAGCCATCCAGGTGGACAGGATTCTGGGCCGCAGGATTCTTAATGGCGCCGCTGACGACAGGAACAAACCCAAAGGGGTGATCATCCGTATATCCTCGCGCGCCCGCGAGGTCCGAAGGTGAGTCCTTGGGAAGGGTGAAGGCATCACCCTGCTGGAAAGGAATCAGCCCATCGTTCATCGTATCGCCAAGAGCAATGGTGCCGTCATGGCAACTCAAGCAAAGCTTGGAAACATCCTGCGGCTGGATGGCCGTCACATTCGCATGCAGGGTGGTGCTGGTGTAAGGAGGGAACGAGGCCGTCGAGAGTTTCTGGTTCCACAAATAAGTCCCTGGTTTGGAGTTGTGGGGCGTATGACAGAAGACGCAAGCGTCCTGCCCGGAGATGGAACGGATGGCGGCAGTCGAACCCGCACGGAAGTCATGCTTGGAGTTCAGAATCGCGCTCTTATCGCCGGAAGCGACACCGAGGGAGGCCATTCCAATCCAAACCAGCAGCAGCGCGATGGTCCTTGGAGGCAATCAATTCCCTCCCGCAGGTGTTCGATTCTCGGGTCGCAAGCAGAACATCTGGACGCGGCGGTTGTAGCTATCAGCGACGTAGATGTGGTTGTCCCCGTCCAGCGTGATACCCGTCGGAAGAAAGAACTGGCCAGCGGCGTTCCCGGTGGCTCCGAACGCGAACAACAAGCGTCCGTCGACATCATAGACCTGCACTCGATCATTCCGGCCTTCGACGACGTAAACGCGCCCTTGTGAATCAACGGCGATGCCTTTGGCCTTGTCGAAGTCCCCCGGGCCGTCGCCTGGCCGGCCAAGCGCGGCAATGAACTTGCCGTCGGAAGCGAGGTGTTGCACGCGGAAATTGAGGGAGTCCGTAACCCACAGCGTCCCGTCCGGCGCCACCGTAATGTGAGTGGGATAATTAAATTCCCCCGGGCCCCCTCCGCGCTGGCCGAAGCGGGTGAGAACTTTGCCCTCCAGCGTCATCGCCACAACGCGCATGGCCAGCGTGTCCACGACATAGAGACGCCCGCCGGCGCGGTCCAGGGCAATCCCGGTGGCGCGCTTGAACATGCTCTCCTCGCGGTCAACGCCGCCGATCGTGCGCAGGAATTTGCCTTGCGCAGAAAATACGAAGACACGGGAGCGCACGGCGTCCGACACATAAATCCGGTCTTGCGCGTCGACGGCTACGGCGATAGGCGCCAGAAAAGGATTGGAGTCCGGCGGATGAAGAGTTTTGTAGCGGCGGCCCACAGGGTCGAAGACGTGCACGACCCGCTCTTTGGTATCGGCCACCAGCACGCGGCCCTGGCTGTCCACCGCCAAGCCATTCGGCGTCAGCATCCCCCGTTCGCGATCATCAAGGCCCACCAGCTTCTTGAGGACTCTCTTGAAGATGCCGGGCTTGGGAGTGACGTCGGCCGCACCCCGGAGGGTGCCCAGATATTCGAGTTGCGGGGGAAGCACAACCAACGGCAGTTTTGATTCCGCATCGCTCGACGGCCAGGACCAAAGGACAACCAAACTCAGCACCGTGCCTGCTGCCCAGAGGAGCCGTTTTTTCGATCTCGCGTTTCGTCGCAAGAGACTCACCCCCTAAAAGATGTTGAAGGTTCTGCGGATGCGGACCCAGTAGCGGTTGACCGTCAGTCCGCTCCGTGCAGAGCTCTCGGTAATCGCCGTACGGAGGCTTCCAACACCGGCATCCAGGCTGACCTTGCCGATTCGGTACCGAGAACTGACCTCCCACAATCGGAAATTCTGATCGGAGACCTGCAGCAGGTCTGCCTCCTTCCGAAACGAAGCCATGATATCGAGGTTCCTCTTGGGGTGTGCCAGCAGGCTGAAACTCGTGGTGCGGGAGGTTCGATTCAGAAGCGGGGTGAAGATAAGCTCGCCCACTGGCAGAGGTGTGGTGAGGAAGAATTGCCCTATTAAGCCGGCCGGAAAGATCGATCCCGCCCCCAAGTCCAGCCCCCGGCTGGCGATGAAATCGAGTTTATGGGCCTCGACCTGCGCCGAATAGTTGGTGTAATGCCGGCGGGTATCACCGGAGAGGTTGAGAAGTTCCACCTGCCCGTGATCCACCCCGCCCAGCAAACGAACGCCCCGGAACTTGGCGGTTTCCGCTTGCAGGCTGGCGGTATTGTATCGGGCGAATCCGCCGATCTGCTCGACAAAATCCAGCTTGTCGTAGAGGTACTTTCCCGTCAGATGAGCCTTGTTGAGGCTACCCCAAGCGGCGCGAGCGTCGATGTTGTTGGAAAAGGTCTGCCCACGATGATCGAAGTTCGTCCCCAGCTTTTGGAAGAGCCCCGTATAGGTGGCGTCCAAGTCGAAACCCCGCCATCGCGTATGTCCTGACACGCCCGACGAGGATTGCAGGAACGAGGTTTGCGACTCCGTGGTGCTGGAAATCGGGCTCAAGTGCTGGTAGTCGACATCCTGAAAAACGCGCAGGGGCCGCGCCAACTGGTAACTGACACCCGCGTCCACGTTCTCGATATCCAAGGCAGGCAGATTCAGCAAGCTGATGCCCAAGGGAGCCGCCGTGGCAGTGTTCTCCACGTTCTCGTAGGTTAGCGAATACGTGTAGTGGGAGGACAACTTCTGAGAGTGCTGTATGCGCAAATTCGCGGAGGAGAGGAAAAGATCACTCCGCGAGGCGCTGGTGCCCGGCAAATTGAAAACGTAATGCTGATCCTGCACTTCCGCGTCGAACAGCGCCTTGCCTCCCCAGAAATCGCGGCGGGCACTGCCATCCAACGTTTGAGAGTTTTCCCGGGTACCACTGGCCAGGGTTAACGTTCCCACGGTTGTGGCGTTGAAGTTTCCCAGGTTGAGACCGGCATTCCACATCCAACCCGCGGTGCGATCGTTTGCCTGGATGGACCATTCCGAATCCTTGTACCCTGTGTTCAAGAGTGAAGTCACAACCCGAAAAGCGTTGCTGTCCTGCTCGTGAGAGAAAACCAGATGGGGAAAGTGATTACGGTCGACTGTCCACTGCGCGCGGAATTGGGTGATGTCCGTGTTCGATCCCGTCAGGCTGCCCGTGGTGTCGGCGCCGATGCGTTGATAGAAGACCTCGAGGGGATAATGGCCGGAGGGCAGAAAGTTAAAATTCACCCCGCCGCCCAGCGTGCCGTTGCTGTAGTCCGTGTAGTTGGTGGAATTGGCCGCGTGCAAGAAATTAAAATTGCTCTGAAAAGTTATGAACTTGGGATCGAGCACGATGCCGCTCAGATCCAACCCAAGATCGCCCCCGATGTTTTCGCTGGGAGCGCTCGGCTCAGGGCGCCCGTCGTTGATAGGGATGAAATCGGTCTGAAACCAGTCCACCCCCGCGGCGCCGCGCAGATGCCAACCCTCAAGACCTTGAGCCTGGCAGGGGACAACGGAGAGAAGCGCGGCCACCGCCAACGCCCGGATTCTGCTCCCCATCTTCATAACCCCTTCTCACCTGCTCCTCCCGGTAAAGTTGGGGGAGAAGCGCGGTCGCGCCTCTCCCCTCAGGACTTACAAGTGGCAATAGGTACAGAAGGTTCCGCTTTTTTGCGTTGGGAAGGGCTGCTCGAAGATGCCGGACGAGCCGTTGTGTGCATCGTGGCAGGTCCAGCATTGCATCTTCCCGTTTTCCAACGGCACTGACCCGGCGCCGTCCACCGACCAGAGATTGGCAGGAGCCAACACTCCCGCCTGCGTGATCCAGCTCGCATTGTAGTAGGTGAAATTCACCGGGTGCGTGTTGGTCAGGTCTCTGATTGTGTACTTAGACGGCATGTCAGTGATGCAGTTCCCGCTGCTATCGGTGTAGCACTTTCCGTTGAGGCCTGACATCGAAGCCTCATAGAAAGACGCGATGGCAACGGTACCGTCATGGCAGCTCAAGCACAGGTTGCTGGTGACGTAGGCGCCTGTGTTGAGCGGTCCAAGATCGGATATATCGGTCCCGTAACTCTGGAAGACGTCGCTGGTGTAAACACCATAGGACGTCACACTGGACAGCGTGTGGTTCCAAAGGAACGGGCCGATGTTCGAGGGATAAGAGGAATCGGCCGTCTTGTGGGCAATATGACAGTAGTTACAGAGTGCGTAACTATTGTAGCCATATTGCGCAAAGCCGGCGCGCAGGTCGTGCGCGGAGCCAATGATGTTGGACTTCGAGGGTTTCTGCGCGAAACCCATCGGGCTCAGCATCATCAACGCCAGCACAACCCAGCCGACGGTTCTTGTGATTTTCATGGTTTCCTCCGACATCGTGAGTTGTACAACCCTTACTTCTTACGACTTTCAGCAGTACTACTGCTTTCCGTTGAACACTTGCGTGCCCAGCAGAACTCGCCTCAGTTCCCACCGAGGAACTGAAAAACTTGTACTCGACTGTTGAGGCTGTCGCTGACATACACCCGGTTGCGCGAGTCAATGGAAATCCCCATGGGTAGGTCGAACTGGCCTGGACTCGATCCCTTGGAACCCACGAACATCAGAATGTGGCCGTCAGGGGTGAAGATCTGGAAGTTATTGAAGGCTGCATCCACCACCCAGATATTTCCTTCGCGGTCGTAGGCGACTCCCTTGGGGCGCACGAATTCTCCGGGGTGATATCCTTGCCGCCCGAAGCGGCGCACAAACTTCAAGTCCCGGGAAAAGACCTGGACCGAACACGACCCCGTATCGGTCACCGCGAAGCTGCCGTCTGGGCCCACCCCGACGCCCACGGGATAATTGAACTCGCCATTCTTCTCGCCTCGTTTGCCCACCTTGGCTTCCAGCCGGAGGGTGTCGAGATTGAAAACGAATACCTGGTGCAGGTGAGAATCGACGACGAATAGGCGCCGGCGCGGCTCGTCGAGCGCCAGGAAGGTGGGATTCTTCAGACCTGCGTCGTTTCCCAGCGTGGCTCGAATGTGCCCGTCGGGATCGAATTTCATCACGCTGTGCAGGGTGGCGTCGGCCACGTAAAGGTTGTCCTGGGCATCCACCACCAGTCCGACCGGCGTCTTGAAAGCGAATCCTTGGTCCCCGCGCAGGCGAGCGACGGTGTGTTTGCCTTTGTCCAGAATGTACACCGTCGCATTCTCCGTGGAGGCGATGAAGATGCGGCCTTTGGAATCCGCTCCCACACCTGCCGGCCGCTTGAAGGCCTCGACCACGTTAGGATCGCCGTTGCCCACCATGCGATCCACCCAGGTGATCTTTTTGCGTGGCTCGATGTCGAAATTGTTGGAGAACATCTCCAGGAATTTCACGCGGGGCTTGTCAGGGGGCAGCGGCCAGATGAGGTTGACGGGCGGGGCAGCTTTCTGCACTTTCTCCTTCGCGCACAAGCGCTCGAACGGTGAGCACTGCAGCGCCATTCCCAGCAGGATAAGAATGATTGGTTTCAGGTGGTTTCTCATGGTTGGTCCCCCGTTTTCTTCGGTTCCGCCGGGCGCTCATCGTTCTGTTTCTTGAGGCGCTCCTGCGCTTCCTTTCGGTTCTTCTGTTCCGTGGCTCCATACTTCTTCTGGTTTTCGGCGCTCTGCTTGGCCTCAAATGCTTCGTGGCAGGCTGCGCAGATGTCGCCGTTCTTGGTCTTAGCAATTCGGATCAACGGCCCCGCCTGGCTGGAATGAGCCTCGTGACAGCTCAAGCAGGACATCTTCTCGCCGCCCCGCAAAGGGTCCGGCACCTCGGCCATGGGATGGCGGGCGAACGGATGCCCCATCTTCACGGCGGCATTGGGAACGATCTTGGGGATCTGCTCGAAATCGGCCTGGGAGATCTTCGCCTTGTCACCGAACAGACCGACGGGGCCCTCTACCCTCCGCCGCTCCGCGTGGCATTCCAGGCACAGACTGTTGACTTCGGCGCGGAGTTGCTTGGGATGCTCGCTGGTGTGCGGGTCGTGGCAGGTGAGGCACTCTCCGTTCTTATAGGGACCGTGAAGCACCGGATCTTTCTTGGCCTCATGGCAGACGGCGCACAGGTCGCCGCCGGTCGCCACCAGCTCGATCCTGGTGGTTTGTTTCTCTTTGTCGGAGGTAGCCTGATGGCAATTCTCGCAACCCATGCCGACCGCGGTGTGTACGAACTTGCCTCCCTTCTTGTCGGGATGACAGGTGAGACAAGTCTCCGACTTGATCTCCTTGGGCTCGATGAATGGGTGTCCCGACTGCTCCTGAGCACGGGTTTGAGAAACAAGCAAGAATAAAAGGTTCGCCAAGAGCACTAGGAATCCCATGGCGATTCTCGCCCCTGCTCGCACCGTCGTAGAGCGCCGAACTCCTGCCATGTGTCCAGCCCCCCTAGGCGTAGGCGTGCATACCCGGCAAGAGATATGTCACGCCGAAGAAAGTGAAGATCACCACCGCAAAACCCAGGATGGCGAAATAGGCGGCCCGCCGGCCACGCCAACCGCGCGCCAGGCGCATGTGCAAGTAGCCGACATAGGTCAGCCAGGTGATCAAAGCCCACGTTTCCTTGGGATCCCAGCTCCAATACGCGCCCCAAGTGCGGTTAGCCCAGTACGCTCCGGTGGCAATCATGAGCGTCAGCAGAGGCAACGCGATGCAGATGGTCTTGTAAGTGAGTCGATCAAGCGTTTCCGCTGCCGGCAGGACTCGTTCCAGGACGGGACGCCGCCACGCCAGCATCAAATAGAGCAGGGACGCCACCAGGCCGCTGAGCAGGCCCGCCAGAATGAAGGGGCTCGCGGCGGGATCAGTTGGGAACAACCCCTCAGCCTGGCGGGAAGGGTATTCTTTTCCATAGATCCGCTGCAAGAAGACGACGATGGTCACCAATTGGAAAAAGATCCCAATCAAAAAGGCCCGCTCGGCCCAGACGTATCCGATACCGCTCGAGCGACGCCTGCCCCACGCGCAAAGCACCAAAGGAGAAGCCAGGACCACCAGTGCCAGAAGCACCAGGATTCCCAGTCCGGGAATCACCACCAGCAAGGGCGTGTGCGGCGCCAGGAGAATCGCGGCGCCTTCGCGCCGGTTCCAGGCCGCGACCGCCAGACCACCCGAGCTATCCGCGCCGGTGAGGATCCCGGCGTAAATCCCGGTAAGCAGTGCGCTGGACCAGGCCAGAAAAGTTTCCGTGCGCAAGCCGTCCTTAATCAGGAACATCAAAGCGAGCGCGAAGCTCACCGCACATGCCGCGTAGGCCAGCATGGCCAGCGTGACGTGAACGTGCAGCCAGGTCGACTGCAGCGCGGGAGCCAACGGGTGCGCCGCCGACGGAAGCAGATGCATGAGGACAATGCTCAGCACGGCCAGAGGCATGGTCACCGTGCCGACCAGGCGCACGCCGTAGCGCGACTCAACCACGAGGGTGAGGACGGCCAGGGTCACCGTGAAGCTCAGCAAGGTTTCGTACATGCTCGCGAGCGGCGGATGACCCGCTGCATACCAGCGCTCGGCCGCCGCCAGCGCATTGGCAATCAAGCCCGCCGCCGTGGCGAGCCAGGCAAAATGGACGTCGCTTTCGCGGCCCGTTATGCCAAAGCCCATGTACAACGCCGCCGCTGCGGCGTAAAAGATGAGCGAAACATAGAGAAGGTTTTGTTCGGTAACGAGCTCGCCATGCCCGACGACGGCCAGAAGCCCGCTCCCCAACAGAAACGCCACACCCAGACCTACAAGAATGACCAGATTGTTTCCCGTCGCTGCGGGGTGCGATTCCACTCTTGGCTGCATCATGGTCTCCCCTCGAATCACATTCCTACGCTTTCAACCACGGAGATGCCACGCGCCTCGTCGAGCCTTTCGGGCACGCCTCGGAGATTCTTTTCGATTCCTTCGACAAGCTCCGCAAAGTGTCCCTCGACCTCCTCCCGGTTCTTGCTTGCAGAAGCCCCAACCCACAGCACCAGCCGCCCGCCGGCATCGCTCGTCGGCACCGCCCACACCCGGAGATGAACCCAATAAAGCGCCAAGGCCAGCCCAAAAGCCGCCAGGACGAATCCAGTCCAGACGGCCCACTGACCGGGCTCGTAGGCAACCTGCAAGCCCGTGTAGTAACCCATACTCAAATCCTGAAACTGGAACCGGTAGGGCGAGCGGTCCGGAGGCGAGAAATTCGGGAAGCGCGGGAACAACCAGATGACGGCGTCTTCCTCCCCTTTCGACTTCACGACAAGCTGGATGGCTGGGTTGTTGGGCTCCGAGGAGCGCGATGCAATTTGATTGCCGTTGAGAACGAAGTCAGGCACAAACGCCGCGAGGCGCACCGTCGTGCCTTCATCGAGCTGGACGGGTTCCTTCTCCTTCAGGACAATCGTTCGGGGGCTCTCGGACTTGTTCTTTCGCGCGACGATCAGTTGGATCGCGCTCGGTTGGCCGGTCGAACCATAACTTGATTGGTAGAAGCGAATACCCCGATAGGTCAAGGGTTCGTTGACCGCGATCTCCTTCCGGGCGACAACCCGGCCGCCTTCAACAACGGCCAGCTTAGACCACCATCGACGCGGCGAGCCGTCTGGATAATTCTCTTGGCCTGCGCCTTCACAACGAAGCGTAAAGGGAAGCTCTCTCGGAGCCCCGCCGCGCGAATCAAGGACATTCCTCTGTTCATTCAGTCCCAGCGCAAGGGATCCTCGATAACCCCAGACGGCATCGGCGATCCCACCGGCGAACACCAACCCCAAGCTGGCATGAACGACATAGGCCGCCAAACGCGAAATCCGATGGCGCTCCCCAAAAAGGGAGATTCCTCGAGTTTGGACCACCCGCTGCGGCTTGAGTCCAAACTTCGCCAACACCCACTCGGCGGCCTGAATGCCTTCCTGCTCGGATCGAATGGGGATTTGTTTCTGGAATTTGAGAGACCTCAAGTAGGCAGGCTCGGGCCGGCGATAAGGCCGCGCAAAATAGCGCCACGCTTGGGGGAAGCGCTCGATGGATGCCAGCAACATGTTCAGCCCCGTCAGGCCGAGGAGTGCCACGAACCACCGTGTATGAAAAACATCGGTCAGCCCGACCGCGTCGAGCCAGCGGAGCGCCCCGGGTGAATACAACTGCCTGAGCGTCTCCGGTTCGGTCACCGGTCGCTGCAAGATCAGAGTGCCGGCCGAAGCGGCAAGCCCGAGAAGGATCAAAAGGACGATCCCCAGCCGAAGCGAACTCAGCGATTGCAAGACGCGATGGATCACGGAGTGAGGATTGGAGCTCACGATTATCCTCCACTAGGATGGAGGGCACGTGTCCAGCCATAAGTTCAGATTGAATCAAGTGCTTGTGTCTGGACGAGTTAGCGGGAGACGAGGCGTGAGAGGGAAACCGCTGATAGGCCATTTGGCGCACCTCACGACTTTCCAATTGCGCGATTTCCCCCGGTCTTCTTCCTATTCCTCGTTCCATACGAGTGGCGAGTGGCGAGTGACGAGCAAGAAAAATCTTCGCGCGCTGCGAAGAGTTGAGGGTTGGTGGTACAGAGGCGGAGTTAACCCGGATTTCTCACCCACGAAGCGAGTCAGGGAATTGATCCATTGATTCATTGGTTGATTGAGCCATTGAAGACCGGCCATTCTCTTCTTCAATGACTCAATGGATCAATGGCGCAATGGATCAATCCCTGGGCCTTCGTGGTGAGAGGTCCGGGTCAAGGCATCGCCGAAGCGCAATCAAACTGCTTGAAGAAAGTGTCTTCGGCGCGCACAATGAGGGCATAATGGACGCGAACGGACGCGAGTTCGGGGTTGGGAACCCCTGCCCGTCGCGTTAACTGATTGATTCTGAACACGCGCCTGTAGCTCAGATGGATAGAGCGGCAGACTTCGAATCTGTAGGCCGGGAGTTCGAGTCTCCCCAGGCGCGCCATACCTTTCAGCGATTTGAACGCGTTCCACCGAAGAGGGGGACAACGGCCGCCAGTTACATCACGAGGCACGCTGATCCAACGACCCGAGGCAATGAAGACAGGGATACTCCGGGGATTCCGGCCAGCCCTTGGCGCGAGCCTTTCGACCGCATCAGCCCTTGGACAGCTTGCCAGCCATAGTCAGGAGGATGTTGCGGTGACTGGCCGGCATGCTCTCTAATTGCTTTATCAGCTTCTTGAGAGGTCTCGCCAGGTTGGCTTGCTCGGGCAATTTCACCGGCTTGGGGCGCATGTCACTCTGAATAAGAAGCTGATACGGTTGAACGCTCAGAGCTTTCGCAAATTTCTCGAGGGTCATCAAAGAAGGCACGGTATAGCCGCCCTCGACTCGGGAAATGTAGGAACGCAAAAGACCTGACCGCCGTTCGATATCGCCCTGGGATAGACCCTTGGCTTCCCGTAATTCCTTTAAGCGTTTTCCGATATCCATAATCATAATTTAATCCGAAGTAAGACGTTTCGTCAATAGTTCCAATTCGCGAATTGACCGCTTGGACAAATCGCGATCAGGTAACAGGGAAAGGGAACAGGGAACAAATCAGAAATTAGAAATCAGAAATCAGAAATCAGAAAAAAGAAGACGATGTTCGTTCTGTTTCTGATTTCTACTTTCTAGTTTCTGACTTGTTCCCTATTCCCTATCCGCGCGGCGGTCTGTTGGAGCAGGGCCAAAGCGAGCGTGGAAGCCACCATTTCGCTCACCGCCGGAAGCAAGACAGCCAGCGTTGACCCGTCCACGAGTTCACGGTCGCTGCCGTCGGTCAGCGAAAGGAGCCTGGCACCTGATTTTTTCAGCCCGCCAACACACTCATGGACCTGCGTTTTCAGGCGGCAGCGGGAGCTGGAAAGGAACACAAAGGCGGCATCTCTTTCGGCGGCCGGCGGCGGGCGGAACTCGCCGGGTTCAAAGACCAGGGTTCGCTTCTGCGTCATCCGGTCAAGAAGCAGCGCCCACAACAGCGCCACCGGACGGTAAAAACCTCCGGCCACAACGAAGACCTCGCGCACTTCTTTCAACTGCGATACCAACAGGCCGGCCGCGTCCTGGAGTTGGGTCAGCACCCACTCCACCAGCGCCGGGAGTTTCTCAAACTCGCGCTCCAGGGCTTCCATTTGCTGGGTAGGCCGCCTCAGCGTGCGGGCGACAGTCAGACTGACGTACCCCGCCGCCGCGTGCCGCGAGAGCAGTTCGACCGTCTGGCTCGCGCCCTCGCCGCTCCCTCGGACCAGGAAGACTCCATCCGCCGTTTTCGCCAGTGGACTATCGGGCTTGCCCGTCAAGGCCAGAATCGCGGCCCCGCGGGCACGCGCGGCGCTGGCTGCCTCCAGGATCTCGTTCGATTCTCCGGAGCGTGAGATGGCGATCACCACCGCACGGCGAGCGAGCGCCGTCGTCGCATAAGCCGTGAAGTCGAGGGCCGAACGAGCGATCGCCGGCCAGCCGGTCAGGCTCTCGAATCCGTAGGCCCCGGCGAGGCCCACCCACTGCGAGGCGCCCGACCCGATCAGGTAGACAGGACCCTCGCCCCAGCGGGTCTGGCGCACCAGCGCCTCGAACTCCGGCCGACCCTTGGTCAGGGTTTCCTGGAGCGCTTTAGAGGCCTCGAAAGATTCGCGTCCGCTGGGCATCAACCTCCGAAAGACTCGGCATCGGCGTCGCCCGTGTTGGCTCCGGCCGGTGGTCCCACAGACCCCGGGCGGAAAGGTGCGCGCCAAAGAGCAGGATCAGGGCGCCCACAAACGCCCAGAACAGCAGGGTGACCGACACGGAGAACGGGCCGTAGACTTCGCGAAATCTCAACATCGGCAGCGTCAGCATATAGACGAACTTGGCCGCCGCGGTCAGCACGCCGGCCAGCACCGCGGCAGGGAACACTCGCCGCAGGGGCGCTCGTCCATTCGGCGCCACATAGTAAATGACGACATACAGCGAAATCAGCAGAGGCAGCGAGAAGGCTTCCACGATGCCTCGAAACAACACCGGCTTGGCGTAGGGAATCCAGCCGAGCGCAAACCCCACCGCCCACTGCGCCGCGGCGGCGAGAGAGATCGAGAACAACGCGATCACCCCCGCACTGATCGCCAGCAGAAAGGAAACGGCCTGATTGTGCAGGAACCCGCGATTGCGCTCCAACCCGTAAATCTTGTTGAGGGCCACCTCGAGCGGCAGGAAAATTCCCGAGCTGGTGAAGAACATCGCCACCACCGAGATCACCTGAATGCGCTGGCGCCCCTCGACGAGCACCGTCAGGTTGCGAATGACGAAGTCAGCGCCGGTGGGCAGATTGGCTCGCAGCAGTTGCAGGATCACCTGGTAGGCCCCCTCCCAATGCAGCCAGCGCCGGCAAATGGTGAGCAGGATGAGGGCGAACGGGAAAAAGGTGAGGAGGGCGTTGGCGGCTATCGAGTACGCGTAAACGTGCGCCTCCGTCGTGAAGAGGTAACGAAGGCTTGGCGCCAGGTGCTGCCGGAACCCAAGGCGTTTGCCGCCTGCGAAGGGACTCACCGGCTCCTCAATCGAATTGCCTCTCTCCACTGCGATCACTCCCGGTCCGTCCGATCATTTTGGATTTTAGATTTTGGATTTTGGATTAAAGAGCAAAGACGTCGGTTGTCCGTAGTCAGTCGTCCGTTGCGAAAGATCACCAAAGTGGTGTGAGTCTTCAATCCAAAATCCAAAATCGCAAATCCAAAATGGTCTAAGTTTGATCTTACTTGATCCCGAAGGGTAACCCGTAGAGAATTTCGACCCAGAGGGAAAGGTCCAGAGCGACACGCCCTACGTCAGCCCGGACGGATCGAGCACCATGCGGTCCACTTTCGAGGACTTCAAGGAAGTTGACGGCGTTAAGCTGCCTTTCTCGGTCCGGCAGACCACCCCGGACTTCGACTACGTGATCCGTTACAGCGACATCAAATACAACGTGCCCATCGACGACAGCAAATTCGAAAAGCCAGGAAGGCCGTGACCCGTTAGGTAGCACGCACGTCCAATGTCGGGGGCCGCCGGGTCGCGCGCTTTGCCAGTCGCCAATGGTCAATGATCAAAGAGGCACAGGTTTTGGACAGCAGGCCTGCGTTACCCTTGCTGCTCGCGCGCTCGCTCCTATTCCGTGATATAATCGGCGCCTTGACCGACATAGAGCCGAGGTCCCGGCGGACAGAGGGGAACCATGGGGGGAACGACGAGCCATCCGAAGCCGGAATCTCTGGATGAAATTATCAGCCACAGCGCAGTCACGCTGGCGGAGCAGATTCAGGCGGCGGGCGGGGCTCAGTCTGAGATGGACCTTCAGATTGAGGTAGCGGGCGCACTCAAGGAGTTTGCCAAGCGGGCGCAGATCAAGCTCGAAGGGCACCACAACGTCATCGTTGCCACCGGTCGCCCCGATTCCGTCTATGGCAGCGTCATCGTCGAGTACAAAGACCCCGGCAATCTGTCCTCGAACAAAGAGGCCGCTCCCAACCAGGCGCTAATCGAACAACCCAAGAGGCGCTTCTACGACATAAATCGGGAGGAGAAGCGCAATTGGGCGATCATGTTCGGCGTGGGAACGGACGGGAAGTACTTCGTTCTTCTCCGTTTCCGTGACGACAAGCGGACGCACCAGGAGCCGCTCGAAGATTCTCCTTCCCAAGCTGCCTTCAGTCGATGTAAAAGAGTTGTTGAAAATGTGATCGGGCTTGGGGCGAGTGCATGCGCCGCGAGGTAGGAGGATGTCATATCATAATAACAGCTTCGCTTTTTATTCGCTACATGCTAAAATGAATAACGTGGACCACGAGCTGGCAGTGGGGGTACGAATCGGGCATGAACCTTGGTCTCTACGACGAAAATCGTGAGAGCACTTTTCGCGCCGTTCTTTCCGGCCTAGCACACCTGGGCTATCGTGATAAATTACTCCTTCGCGGGTATGCCTTCGCCGACTGGTTCCTCCCTGGCAACCCGGCAAGAGAGATTCCCGCCGCAGCGTTCGGCCGCACGCCCGCCTCATACGACAGCGCTTGTTTTGGCGTGGTAATTTCAAATGGGAAATCTGGCGCCGATCTCGTAAGTGAATTCCGAGCGCTGGGCGCCCCCTTCGCATTCGAGGTTCAAGACCATTTTGTGGTCCTTTGGAAGGTCGGACGAGACGCAACGGCGACCGCAGAAAAGTTCCGCGTTAAACCGGAAGCGCTCGATCAGCTTTTCCGGGACCACCGAGAAGAGTGGTCGCCGCAAGAGATTCTGCGCATCAAGAACGCAGGATTCAAACTCGGCCCCCAGCAGATGGACTTCATCGACCTTGGTCTCATCCCCGCCCTCGAGCAGCACATCAAACCGAAGCTGGACAGGTTCCTGCGACAGATAATCAGTGAAGCCGACTCGGTGTATAATCGCAAGAACGGCCGACCCGCTGACGTCCGACAAATGTTCAGGCTCGTCTTCCGCCTTTTGGCGGCAAAGGTGCTGCATGACCGCAGCATACGTCCATTTGACGCCCTCTCACCCTCCGATGGTATCCATCCGATCCTTGAAGCTGTGGCTAAGTACTATTCCGAGGAGCAGCCCATTCTCCAAGATGCCGACACCCAGAGACTCGTCGCTGCGGAACTGTGGCAACAAGTTGATTTCCGAAATCTCTCGGTCGAGGTTCTAGCTTATGTATATGAAAACACGCTCGTCGACCCCAATGTGCGGCGGCAATTGGGGACTCACAGCACTCCGTACAGTATAGCCAGGTACGTCGTGCACCACCTGCCGATCGAAAAATCGAGCGAATGCGACCGCCTAATTTTGGAACCATTTTCGGGGCACGGCGTTTTCTTGGTGGCAGCACTTCAGCGGCTTCGCGACCTACTGCCCGGCGAATTGGATGAGAGGGAGCGTCACCGTTACTTCGTCAGGATGCTGCGGGGTTTTGAAATCGACACGTTTGCGGTCGAGGTGAGTAGGCTATGCTTGATGCTCGCCGATTTTCCAAATCACAATGGATGGCAGCTAGAGAACGACGACGTGTTCAAATCAGAGAAATTTCCATCCGCCGTTCGGAGAGCACGATTCGTACTAAGCAACCCGCCCTTCGAGGATTTCTCGAGAAGCGAGCGGCACAAATACCCGGAGCTGCGATCTGTACACAAACCCGTCGAGTTTCTACAAAGGGTTCTGGACAATCTAAATCCCGAAGCCATGCTGGGAATTGTATTGCCGAGACAGACTTTGGACGGCACGGGCTATCGACAGGTTCGAAAGGCGTTGGCGAAGCGTTTTCAAGAGATCGAAATTGTCGCGCTTCCCGATAGGGTATTTGCAGTTTCCAACGAGGAACCTGTGCTGCTGGTCACAACGGCAAGAGCCGTGGCGCCGGCACGGACGACAATCTCTTTTACCGAGGTACTCGACCGCGAGAGAGAGCTCTTTCTGCGCGAATATGGTTACACCCGCCGCGATGTCGAGGTGGTCGATCCCATAGGTATGGAGGCGAGTGTAATCGTTCCGCGGCTGGGCGAGGCTTGGGAGCGCTTGAGCGGATGCCAGAAGTTGGCAGACGTCGCCGAGATACACAGGGGCATTGAATGGCAACCTCCGTTCGACAGGCACAGATACGTATCGGCAGTTCCGAGGCCGGGATTTCGAGCGGGGCTCGACAAGGCCGCCGGAAAGCTGCTCTCCTACCAATCGCCGAAGCCGGTTTATCTGTGCGTAAAAGAGGATTGCCTCAGGGGAGGTGCGTACAGACTACCTTGGGACAAGCCGAAAGTTGCGACCAACGCCGTCAGCGCTTCGAGGGGACCATGGCGAATCGTTGCATCTGCGGACGAATCGGGTCTCGTGTGCTCACAGAGCTTTCAAGCCATTTGGCCCCAACAACCGTGGACGACAAGCACTATCTGCGCCGTTCTGAATGGCCCGGTGGCTAATGGTTTCATCGCTGCCCACGAGGACTACCGCCACATCCGCAAGCGAACACTTGGCCTCATTCCGCTCCCTCGGCTGGGCCCAGCCGATATCTCAATTATTGATGGCCTAGTTGGAAAATATCTGGCCCTGGTTCGGCGGCGGCCCGACAAGGAGTTTGCGCTTGAAAGCTCATCTTCTCTTGGAGAGCGAGCAAGGAGCGTTCTGCTGCAAATTGACGCCTTGGTACTCAAGGGGTATGCCCTTCCGCCACGCCTAGAAAGGCAACTCCTAGAATTCTTTCGCGGCGAACAGCGGCACGTCCCGTTCGAATTCGTCGAGTACCACCGTGAGGGGTTTCGCCCGAACATTCCGCTTTGGATGTATGTCGCCCCCGATTTTAGCCTTTGCACGGCCAAGGGCTTTCTCGCGAATGCCCCTCGTGTCACCGATCCCGAACTCATCGAGGCGTTTCATGAGGTGGAGTAAGTGGAGGACATCGCCGGATACCTTCTGGATAACAACATCATATCGATTCTGGTGACACCGAGCGACCGGCGTTACCAAGGTGTTTTGGCAAACTTCGAAGCTCTGGGCGAGGCGCCGGTCTTCCTGCCGGTTATAGGTATTGCGGAGATCGAATTCGGGATGGCGAAGGCTGAGCGGGCCAACGACACGCAAAGAGGCCAAATCCGAGCATTCTTCCGCAGATACCCGAATCACCTCGGCATCGACGACGCCACAGTGGAGCCGTACGCGCTCATCCGTGTGCAAGTGTGGCGCGAACACGCAACTGCTAAGGCGCGTGGCCATCAGGAAAAGGTGCCAGAGGAGCTGCTCGACCGCGTGTCGGGCCAGAGCCTGGGAATTGACGAGAGGGATCTTCTGATAGCCAGCGTGGCCTCACAATACGGTTTGGTTCTCGTAACCAACGACCAGGGGCAGGGTATGAGGCGGATCGAGGCCGCCGCCCTGAAGCTGCAAGCCGATGGAAAACCCGTTTGCCTGCGGGTCGAGTACTGGCCAAAATCCGCCTAAAGAGAGCCGGAGCAATCTTCTCCCCGACGCCTACGCGGAGCGCTGCTGAGCTATCGCCGGTCTGGAGGCTCCGCCATCCGGGCGAGGCGGCGCTCTTCAAGTTCGCCGACGAAGGCCTTTGCTGCCTTCATCTTTTCCTCGGGTACCGGGCGAGCTTCCATTTCGCGGAAGCCGTCGAGTACTTCCTGTTGCATCGACTCCAGAGTGAACGGGGAGATGACGCCTCGTTCGATAATGGCTTGCGCGAGACGCCGGGACCCACCATGGATCGCCCCACGCATCTGCACAAACCGCTTTATCAGCCATAGGGCGACGTCGGCGAGCTGCAGACCCACTGACTCGCTGGAGCGGGCGATAGAGAGCTCGCATCCAAAGGTCGGGAGCATCTTAAAGTCCAGCAGGGTGCCGGCGATAGTCCTGTCGATATTATATCGCCTCAGCATCCCGTAGCTTTGTCTCAGAAATTTGCCGAATTGGTTCTGCTCGTCATGAACGAATTGGGTGACACGAGCCCCGGTTTCCTCGTGGAGCGTGTGCAGCATGGATATGAGCAAAGAGAACGCTACAATGTTGGGAGAATCTAGTTCGCTCTGACGCTGCTCGATGAGGGGTTCTGGGTACTTTACCCCCCAATCGAGGCCATCGCGCAGTAGTTGGACGGTCCTTTCGTGATAGATCCCCTCGTCATGGACGTCGACAAGGCGGTCCCTAACTCGGGTAAGAATGGCTCGAAAGCGGTCGACATCTCCGTTGCTGTAGACCTCCCAGAATTCGCGCCTGTCAACCTCGTCCAGCAGCTGAATAAGCTGAACGGCCAGCGAAATGCACAGCCCGCGGACGCCGTAGTGGAGGTTTGACACCGCCTTGTTAAGTCCGCTGTCGAAAACTGTATCGAAGAACTTTGTGGCAGCCAAGTGGCGCTTATGCAATTGGGTGAAGTAGAAGCTGCAGTTGTGTTCCAGGAAAATCTGGAGCAGCCGATCAGAAATCTTCTCGATTCCCCCAAGCCCCAGGGCGTTACCATGCAGTTCCGCCTTTTCCGCGACCCGAAGGCACTCGGCGTGAGCCGACGCGGCAGCCTGGTCCAAGTCCGGCTCGCACACGAGAGTGCCTGTCCAGAAGTAATCCTGGCCGGAGTCGAAAAGGGCGTTTCCGGAATTTCCGGTTTCGTCCGTGTAGGCACGCGCGGATATCTCCGGCGGAGCTACCTGATCATAGCGGACTGCAGGTCTCTTTGAAGGATGCCCACAGCACTTTTTGAATTTCTTGCCGCTCCCGCAAGTGCATGGATCGTTCCGCCCGACTTTCTGGCTCCTGTTCATAAACATTGGCGTCTCGATGCTATTCTCCTACTTCGTAACTCACGGAGCAAGAGCCAGGAAGTGTAGCGCAGAGCCGCTCCGGGGTCCGCGGCTTTTCCTTTCAAATTCTCGCGGCTTCCCGGCGGGCAACCTCGTTCGATCAACAACGGCACAAGCCTGCCCTTGAGAAGACCAGTTCGCCGCCAAGCTGGCGGCCGAACGGAGGCCGAGCCGCGTCGCGGCCATTGCAACGGCCACCCCGTAGCCTTCGAAGAAAAAGCTTGACAGGCGTATCGAGATTGCTATACCATATCTGATGGTTGAGGATGAGGGCACTGAAGACAGGGGACAGGGAGTAGGGAACAGGGAAAGAGGGGACAGGAATGAGTGAATCAGGAGATGGCTGTATGATAGCGGAACCGACGAAAACGCCGATCAGAAGCAGGAGACGGGTAGGGATGGGGCTCGGGTCCGGTTGCCGCGAACGAACCCATAAGAATAAGGCATTTATTTTCAGCCAGATAGGCCATCTCCACCGGCAACGAACCCATAGCGAGTATCACTTTTGTTATCAATTGTTTGCGGCGATTTTAAGCCCGATTTCGGCGAATTTTGGATGGATTGCCTCATCCGATTGCAGATTTGCGGGCCGCTCCGCGTTCATTGTTGGGGGAGAGATAACTCAAAGATCGGCGATGCCGCGGATGGTTTTTCTGCTTAAGCCGGAAAGTTGCAGAAAATACAAGAGCACTGGCGGCGTGTTGACCACCGCCAACACAGATTGGCTTGCACGGTTGCGCCACGGCAGAGGTAGAGTCAAGGGAGCCATGGAAAGTGGCGGCGGGGACCAGGGCTGCCAGTTGGACAAGGAGTTCGGGAGGCTGGCAAGCTGGCGGAGAAGAGCATGACGAGCGGATGCATTTTCTCAGCCAAAGTGGTCCGGCGCGGCCTGCGGTCGTAACCAAAGTGGCCGCGAGTGACGAGTGGCGAGTGACTGCGAGTGACGAGCAAGAAAAACTTCGCGCGCTACGAAGAAGTTCGGGTTTAGTGGTAGAGTTTAAATGTAGAGTTTAATAAGGGAGCAGCTCATGGCTTTTGAGGAAGAAATCGAGGTGGCAGGCGTGCCCACGACGTCGCTCGAACAAGTGCTCCAAAATGGCACTGCCCAGGTCGGGGTGATCGGCATGGGCTACGTGGGCTTACCTCTCGGCCTGCTGTTCGCCCGCGGCGGGTTTCTGACCACCGGTTTTGACATCGATCAGGAGAAGGTGGAAAAACTGAGGGCCGGGCAGACCTACATCAGTCACATCCCCGCCGCAGCGATCAGGGAGGCGATCGACCAGAAACGCTTCCGGGCCACCGCCGACTTCACGGAATTGGCGGAGATGAACGCCATCGTCATCTGCGTTCCAACGCCCCTCGATGACCACCGCGAGCCCGACCTTTCTTTTATCCGCGACACCGCCGAAGCCATCCGCGCTTATTTGCGGCCCGGGCAACTCGTGGTCCTCGAAAGCACCACTTACCCCGGAACCACCGAGGAGGTTGTGCTGCCCATCCTCGAAAAGTCAGGGCTCCGCTGTCCCGTTTCCCCGTACACGACGGACGGGCAGCGCGTCCAGGCCTCGGCGCCCGTAGCCGCCGATTTCCTGCTGGCTTTTTCACCCGAGCGCGAGGACCCCGGAAACAAGGATTTTCATACTCATCAGATTCCCAAGGTGATCGGGGGTGTCAACGCGGCGAGCGCCATGGCCGCCCAGGCGCTGTATCAACGGGGTTTCGAGCGCGTCCTGCTGGTGAGCTCTTCACGCGCCGCCGAGATGACCAAGCTGCTGGAGAACATCTTCCGCTGCGTCAACATCGCCCTGGTGAATGAATTGAAGCTGCTTTCGCTGCGGATGGGAATCGACATCTGGGAAGTGATCGAAGCGGCCAAGACCAAGCCGTTCGGCTTCACCGCCTTCTATCCGGGCCCGGGTCTGGGCGGGCACTGTATTCCGATCGACCCGTTCTATCTCACCTGGAAGGCCCACGAGTACGAGTTCCCCACCCGGTTCATCGAGCTGGCGGGCGAAATCAACTCGTCGATGCCGGAGCACGTGGTGACGGCGGTGGGTGAAGCGCTGAACCGCCGCCGGCGCTGCCTGCAGGACTCGAAGCTGCTGGTGCTGGGCATAGCCTACAAGAAGGACGTGGACGATCTGCGGGAATCGCCTTCGCTGCGGATCATCGAGCTGCTCCAGAAGCACGGCGCCCGGGTGGATTATCACGACCCCTACTTCCCGCGCCTGCACAAGATGCGACGCTACAACTTGGGGCTGACGGCGGTGGAGCCGACCGCTGAGGCGCTGGCCGCGTACGATGCCGTCATCATTGCCACCGATCACTCGACCTACGACTACGAAGCGATCGTGCGCGACTCCCAACTGGTGATCGATACCCGGAACGCCACCGGCAAAGTGAAGGAGCACCGGGAAAGGATCGTAAGGTGTTGAGGAATGTTCCTTGGTCCTTTGCAGAAGAAGCTCTCAGCCATCAGCTATCCGCATTCAGCAAAGCTCCAAACCCAAGCTTTTCGCTGACGGCTGACGGCTGAAAGCTGAGAGCTCTTGGCAACGGACAGACGACGGATAACGGACAAACCGATGGAAATCACTCTTCCCAACAAGGCTTCCAGGATCGCGGCGCTCCTTCTGGCCTCGGCCGCATTTCTTCTGGCGGCCACTTGGATCGGCAAGACCTATCTGGGGACCCGGCTAGGTGAAACTCTTACGGTCCAGAGCCTGCGATACGCGATCGAGCTCGACCCCGGCGAGGCCCTCTACCACCTCCAACTGGGGCGCCTGCTGCAGTTCAGCCCGGCGACCGTGGATCCGGAGCAGGCGGTGGCTGAGATGAAACAAGCCACTCGTCTCAGTCCCTACGACCCGGAGGCCTGGCGCGATCTGGCCTTGGCGCTGCAGCTCGAGGGCCGGGCGGAGGAGTCCCAGCCTTGCCTCCTTCGCGCCGACTACCTGGCTCCCCGGCTGCCCGCAACGCAGTGGGACATTGCCAATTCTTTTCTGTTGCATGGCGATATCCATGAGGCTTTCCGCCACTTCAAGGTTGTCCTGGCGGGAACCGACCAGTACAACCAGATTCTATTCAACACCCTCTGGAAGGCTTCCGGCGACGGTGACCAGATCCTGGCTGAGGCGATACCCAATAGAGTATCGCTCGAATTCCAGTATATGCTCTATCTGCTAAACCATGGGCAGCTCGACGATGTCCGCAGCGTCTGGCGGCGCGTTGTGGCCGAACCGGAAGGGTTTGCGCCGGCGTGGGCGAGCGAATACATCAACAGGCTGATTACCGCGCACCGGGTGGACGAAGCGTATCAGGTGTGGGACGACCTGCGGACCAAAGGCTTGATCGGCGACCTCGAGCACCCCACGGCTCAGAACCTGGTGATCAATGGCGACTTCGAGCAGGAGATCCTCAACTTCGGCTTTGACTGGCGGATCGATCCCGCCGGAGACATCTACGCCGGGGTCGATTCCACCAACTATCACTCCGCCGGTCACTCGCTGTTGGTCCAGTTCTCGGGGAAGGACAACGTCGACTACCACAACGTCTATCAGTTGGTCCGCGTCTCTCCCGGACATTCCTATCGACTGACGGCCTTCCTCAAGACTCAGGGCATCACCACGGACAGTGGTCCCCGCCTCCTGGTCCGCGACAATTACGACCCCCAGTTGCTGGCCATGAGGTCTGAGGATCTGGAAGGGGACAGCGAGGGCTGGAGACAGGTGAGGGTGGATTTCAAGACCGGACCCCGGACGGACCTCCTCGTGGTGGCCATTGTGCGCCTGCCCAGCCCGAAGCTGGTTAACCAGATCGCCGGCCGGGTCTGGGTGGACGACGTGAACCTTGTTCCCTTGCCCTGACTGCCCGGCCCCACGGCAAGGGGAGCCGTTCACGTTAAACGGGCCGGGGCGGTTTGCCCTCCTACCGCCCGGCCCCGACCCAGTCTTCTCCTCTGGGTACAGAGAGTACACGTGCCTGTGAAATGGATCGCGCGCCTCCAAGCCAACATGAGGCCCAAGCCGGGCGCGCTCTCCCGCGGGCTTCTAAACGGCGCCGACTATCGCGCCTTCGCGGCGACGGGACGGCTGGCGTTAACGGCGGAGGCGGCTTGCCGCTCCAAACGCCGCTCGATGACAGCGGCCTTGTAGCCGATTCCCAGGACCACGGCAAAGACGAGCGCGTTGGCCGGAATCTGGAGATTGAAGTCGGTGACACTGTGAACCAGCAGAGCGGCTACGCTCCCAATGCAACCGAGGGTGACGGCCCGACGGTAACGGCGCGGATCGTTGAGGAAGGAAGCGATCATCCTGGCGAGAATGCCAAAAATAGGCAGGAAGAGGAGGGCCGCGCCCACTAATCCTGTGTCCGAGGCAAGCTCCAGGAAATCGTTGTGCGCATGGTCGAAGAAGAAGTTAACACCTTCAGTTTGGTAATGTCGGAAGCCAAGACCGAAGGTACCAAAGCCGGTGCCCGCAACCGGGTAGTCGTGAATCAAGCGCAGGTCGTCTCTCCAGGTCGAGAGTCGCCCTTCGGACTCCGCGTAGCCGGTCTGTCCGATTTCCTCGAAACGGGAGAACACGGGGCCAAGCCCGATCCACATCCCGTAGGCGCCAACGCAAACCAGGAAGAGAACCAGACCGGCCAGCCATGTGCGCTGCCCGGTCTTCAGTTGCGCCAGCACGGCCACGAGCACCACGCTGAAAACAGTACCCACGATTCCGCCCCGCGACTTTGAACAAATCACCCCAACCACAAGGATCACCGCCAGGAACAGGTAGAAAAGGGCCTGCAGCCCGCTTGAATCCCGAGCGCCGGGAACATGCTGGCTCCGCCCGCCCACCGCCCTCTTCTCGGATAGGAGCTGGAAACGGTAGAAGATCGACGCCACGAGAAACGGAAGAACGAGTTCCAGCAACCCGGCGAAGTGATTGTGATTGATATAGGTGCCAGTTCCCTCGAAGGTGTAATACTGCTTGGTGAAGGTGAAAATCTTCTGCCACCCGGTCAGATATTGAACGGTGCCATAAGCCGCCTCAAAGATCCCCAGGGCGATCAGGGCTGAGAGCAGGATGTTCCTGCGTTTGCGGAAATCAAAAAAGTAGGCTGCCAGCACAAAGGCGGCGACATAGGCCACGAACTTCATCAGCATCAGAGCTGTATCGTGTGGGTTGATGCTCAAGCTGGCCCAGTGGGACGCGGCCAGATTGGGGTCAAGGGCGCGAGCGGGCGAGAGTCGTATCACCCAGGAGGCCGGCAGGGGGATCATTTCGAGCACGACCCAGAAACCGAACAGCAGCGGCCACAGGGGCACGTGCAGGCCGGTGCTGCCGTTTCGAGCCCGCCGGAACAGGACCAGAAGCAGCACGAGAAGAAGAATAATCTCCATCAACGAATAAGCCACCGGCTGGACGCCGCCAAAGGCGAACGCCGAAGCGATAATAACCAAGGCTACGACGATCTCAAGTGCCCTCTTCAGAGCCACAATTACACCTCCCGAGCCTGGACCCAGTCCCGTCTTACCGTCTTCATCGCCAGGACGAACCGAACGGCCTCGTACAGGCCGGGAAAAGTCGCGAGGGGCGAAGGAGAGGAATTTCTCCCATCACGCCTTGTATTGTCACCGATCAGCAGCGCCGGACAACCCACGGCGTGCGCGGCCATCAAGTCGCTTTCCGAATCACCGATCAGAAGCGTTTCGGCAAAGTCGAAGGCGTGGTCCCTCTGAGCCTGGAGCAGCAACCCGGGCTTGGGCTTGCGACACTGGCAATTGTCCTCCTGGCGGTGCTCGCAGCAATACACGGCCACGATGCGGCCTCCGTGCGCTTCAACCTCTTTGACAAAGTGGCGATTAATCTCGGCCAAGGCGGAGCTGGTCATCAGAGCCTTGCCGACGCCGGCCTGATTGGATACGACGATCGCCCCGAAGCCATGCTGAGTAAGGATGCAGATCGCCTCAAGGACTCGAGGCAGAAACACGAACTCCTCCCAGGCCGTGACGTAACCGCCTCCAATGCGCCGGTTAATGACGCCATCGCGGTCGAGCAGAACGAACTTCGATACCGCAATCTCCCCAGGTTCTACGAACCTCTCAGAGGTCATTGGCTTGCCCTTGACCGCCCTTGCCCTGCCCGTGACCGCTGACGCCGGGCCATTCGCTGCAATGGGATTAGGCTCTGATAAGATCCGACATTGCGTCTTCCTTGGCGCAGGTCCTCACCTCGCTGCCTCGGAGGAGGATGCTGCTCCGTTCCACCGTCCAACCTCTTCCAGTCTCACTGGTCGAGCCAGGGGCTCACCCCAATGGCAGTTACACGTCTCCCGGCGGGGCCAACCGGAAAGAAGGATCAGTAGGCATTCCTGTTGGCGACGAAGCTCCGCCACACCGTCAGCAGGATGATTTTCATATCAAAAACCAAGCTCCAGTTGCGCAGGTAGAAGAGGTCGTGCTCCACGCGCCCTTCGATGGAGGTGTCACCGCGGAATCCATTCACCTGCGCCCAGCCAGTAATCCCGACCTTGAGATAATGCCGCTTGTTGTACTGGGCTACATCTTGAAGGAATCTCTGCACAAAGTAAGGTCGCTCGGGCCGCGGGCCGACAAGGCTCATCTCCCCCTTGAGCACGTTGAATAACTGAGGGATTTCGTCCAGATTGGCTCGCCGCAGGAAGCTACCGAGGCGCGTGCGGCGAGGGTCATCAGGGATGGTCCAGCGCGTGTCACTCTCGGTGGGATCGCCCGTTCTCATGGTGCGAAACTTGTACATGCTGAAAACCCGCCCGTTCAAGCCCACGCGATCCTGGGCGAACAGGATGGGGCCCGGTGAGGTCAGCCGGATAGCGGCCGCGATCAACACCATCAGCGGGGCCAGAATAATAAGGCCCAGAGTCGACAACACCAGATCCAAAGCCCGCTTGGCCACCAGATAGAGAACGGAATCCGACGGTGTGGCGTGCAGGTCGAGCATCGACAGGCCGCCGAAGTCAAAGAGCGTCTCGCGGACCGTGACCCCAACCCCGAGATCCAGGATGGCGCGAACCGGAAGACACAGGGGCTCGAGCCGTTTCAGAATGATGGGAAGCTCGGCGAAGCGGCTGGGCGGAATCGCGACGATGATGTCATCGATCTCTGCCCCGATGACGAAGTTCTCCAGCGCATCGAGCTCCATCACGGCGCCACTGGCCACCTGAACTTGCTGGTCCGGAAGTCGCACAAAACCCTCAAGGCTGCACGGAACGACGCCCTTCCGCAGAAGGTCGGCGGCATGCCCCGCAAAGGTGTCGGCGCCGATCATCAGGATCCTGGCGCAGTTCTTCCCTTGCCGGCGTGCGCGTTCCAGCAGAATCCGCGCTCCCTGCTGCGATAGCACAGTGAGCAGGAATAGAGCCACGCCGCTAAGGGCGACAAACAGTCGGGAAAAGCTGGCGGAGCGATAGAAAAAGGTAGCGCCCGTAACCGCCACGTAGGTTACCGCGCAGGCGCGAAGCGCCGCCCACGTGCAACTCCGCGCTGCGAACAGGATATCGAAGCGCGCCAGACCGGACTGATCGAGCACAACCGACCACACGACGGTGGTGAAAAACAACAGGCCGAAGTAATCCCAAGGGTCGACGTCGGTGCTGACGAGGGGGATCCATCCCGAGCCGAACCGGATCCACGCCGCGGCGGCAAACGCCGCCAGCGGCAGACAGAGCATCTCCAGTCTGATGAAAAAGCCGATATAGTTGAGCCGCCGGCGAATCATGGTTCATCCGTCATCGAAGGTCTCGGAAGGGCGGCGCCTCAGCCCCGCCACCGAGCGTGCCCCGATTCGACGCCTCGATTTCGTCAAGCCCGAACGACGCGGTACAACGTGCGCTCAGCCGCCCACCCGGATCGAAGCGTCGCCCCGACCAATTAGGGTGGATGCCCCCGACTCAGCAGCGAAATGCGAAGCTCGTGATTATACTACACAGCCGGGGCCGCGCCCTGTTCTGGCGGTGAAGCCAACCTCGGGAGTGTCGAGGAATAAGACGCGAACCGAGTGGGTCCGCCATCCTGTCAAGGCTCATCTGTCCCGGAACAACTCCGTCTCGACGATCTCGCAGAGAATATGTCCCACGAGAATGTGGCACTCCTGCACGCGAGGCGTTTCGTCCGACGGAATGCAAAGGCACCAGTCGACGATCCCACGGAGTTGCCCGCCGGTGCGTCCCGTCATCCCGACGGTCATCAAGCCCTTGCCTTTCGCGGCTTCGGCGGCCGCGAGAACATTGCGCGACGTGCCGCTGGTCGAAATCGCCACCGCGACGTCCCCGGCCGACCCCAGCGCCTCGATCTGGCGCGCGAAGACAGAATCGAACGAATAGTCATTGGCAATCGCCGTCAGCGACGACGTATTGACGGTGAGCGCCATCGCCGGCAGGCCGGGGCGCTCGCACCGGTACCGCCCCACCAGTTCGGCGGCGAGATGCTGCGCGTCAGCAGCGCTGCCGCCGTTGCCGAAGAAGAAGATCCGCCGGTCGTGGCGCAGTGCCGCGGCAAGCCGGAACGCGACTTCTGCCGTCGTTCGCACGAGGTCGGCGTCGGCGAGCAACGTTGCGATGACGGCCGCGCTCTCGCCTACGCGCTGCCGGGTCAGCCTTTCAAATTCGTCGTGTGTACCCATCTCGTCACTCTTTGCTGGCCGCCCTTACGGGGCGACCCAGGCCTTCTCGCATGCGCGTCCGTGGCGGTCGATCGACGCCGGTCAGCGCTCATCCTGCGCTGCAACAACTTGATGCCCAGTATAACCATTGGTGGCTAGCGCGCCTTAACCCCCACACCTTAACCGCTGCAAGCTGAAGAAAACGTGCTCGGGCGTGATGCGTCGCATGCAGTCTTGAGTCTGATTCCCATACTCGAAGCCGAGATTCAAGTACCCGCACCCATCTCCTTCGGCGTTGATGGAAACCGCACGCTCGCCCAAGGGCCCCCATCGGCGCCCCGAGGTCGGCCCGTTCAACCCGATCACCGGCGCCCCGACCGCCGCCGCCAGGTGCATAATGCCGGTGTTCACACTCACCACCGCCACCGCGTTCTCCAGCAGGATGGCGGTCTGGGCAAGCGTGATCCGGCCGGCCAGGTTGATCACCCTTCCACCGCAGCGGGAAGCGATCCGGAACCGCAACTCTTCCGTCCTGCCGGCGCTGTACTGCGCGCCGGTCAGGGCCACGGCCAGTCCCAGCTCCGAAACTCTCTTTGCTAACTCCACCCAGTATTCCTCCGGCCATTCCCGCAGATGACTCTTATAGCCCCCGGCCCAAGCATGAAAGACGACATAGGCTCCCGGCTCGAGTTCGCCGATCCATGGGGAATCGACCTTGATGCGGGGGAGCGCACTGGATTCAATGCCCAGGGTCCGCACCAGGGCGCGATAGTTTTCGATTTCGTGGACCTCGGCCGAGTGATCGACCACCCGATCGTAGCTGTAATGCCGGTATTGGTTGCGAGTGCGAAAACCCACGGAGAACCGCGCCCCCGAGAGGCGGCAATAGAGAGCATTCAATCTCTGCCACGGACCCAGATCGCACAAGACATCAACCTTGTTCTCTCGCAATCGCTGAAGAGCGGGAAGCGGATTGGTCCCCGACAGCTTGACGACGCGATCGGGGCCGGAAACGAGCCGGCCCATCTCGTAGTTGCTCTCGGTGGTGAAGAGGACGATGACCTTATCCCGAAAGTGCCGCCGCAGATCCGCCAGGATGCCGGCTGCGAGCACGGTGTCGCCCATGGCTGCGGTGATGAGCACGCCGATGGAGTGAAAATCAGGCATGTTTTTCTTCTTGCGGATCATCAACCCCAGAAGCCATACCAGGGGAATACCTAGGTAGCGGTCCAGGAACTTCAACAAGCTTCTACCGCGCTCGGGGTCCTGCCTCCTTCCCATGATCCACTTCTTTCAATCGGCAATCGTCAATTATCAATCGAGGTGGGCGGGCTGGCGCCCGCGCTCCCCGGTGCTTGCCTCAAGGTGGCCTCGGCGGCGAGAGCTTCCAGGAGGCCCGCCCTATCGATGGGCACCGTACCCACTTTGCCCACTACAATTCCGGCAGCCAGATTGCCCAGGTGAATAGCCTCCAGGCGGCTCAAGCCCGCCGCGATGGCGGCTGTCAGGGTGGCGATCACCGTGTCCCCGGCGCCGGATACGTCGAACACCCTCTGCGCCACGGCCGGGATGTGGGATACCGCTCCCGGCTCGATCAGGGTGATGCCCTCTTCGCCGCGCGTGACGGCGACAAAACCGAGATCGAGGTCCAGGCGCAGTCTGGCGCCTGATCTCAGAAGCTCTTCCACGGGTTCGGAAGGAACTCCGCACGCCAGCGCCAGCTCGGCGCGATTCGGCGTAAGGGCGGTCGCGCCTCGGTACTTCGAGTAGTCCCGGCCTTTCGGGTCCACGAAGACGGGAATCCCGAGACGGCGCGCCTCGTCAATCACCGCCTTCGCAATCTGCTCGCTAATCACCCCTTTGGCGTAGTCGGAGAGGATCACGGCGGCGGGTTTGGTCTCGAGCGCCCGCACCACCGCGTCCCACAATCGAGCGCAGTCGGCAGCAGCAGCCGGGCGGTCATCTTCCCGATCCAGCCGGAGCATCTGCTGATGACCGCCAATGACGCGGGTCTTAGTGGTGGTGGGGCGGTCCGGCAGGCGCAACACGCACTCCGTCGCCGAAGGCAGGGCCGACAAGAGATCCAATAGTTGAAGTCCTTCGGCGTCGGCGCCGACAAAGCCGGCCACCATCACCTGTGCTCCCAGGCCCGTCAGGTTGGCGGCCGCGTTGGCGGCCCCGCCAAGCTGCTCGGTTTGCCGTTGCCAGCGGACCACCGGAACCGGGGCCTCGGGCGAGATGCGCGTGACTTCCCCCCAAGCGTAGCGATCGAGGATGAGGTCCCCGACCACCAGCACCGGAACTCCACCGAAACCGCGACGGACCACCTCCAAGCTCCGTTGGCTACTTGGCGGCGAATCGGCTGGCGACATCAGTTGCCTTCCCTGCTAGAGTCAGCTCGACAACACTTCACGGTAGACCTCGAGGTGCTGCTGGGCGGCCTCCCAACACGAGAACTTGCGGCCCGTTCCAAGGACCTCAGCCCCGAGTTCATTCCCTGTCGCTTCCAGCGGCAGCCTGGGCCAGCATTTCTTCCGCAACCGCCAAGACTCTGGCCGGAGAGATTTCCTTCATGCAACGATTGTCGAGGCATGCTGCAAACTCTCGACCATCGTAGCAAGGCCTGCAGGCCAGGCGCTCGCCGCCCCAAAGGACGCGGACTCTTGAGCGGCTGGGCAAGAACTCTCCCGGACTCGTGGGGCCGAACAAGGCCAGGACTGCCGCTGAGGAGAGCGTGGCCATGTGGAACGGGCCGGTGTCGTGCGAAATGACGAGGTCGCAAGTATCGAACACAGCAATAGATTCCAGAAGGCTAAGTCGTCCTATAAAATCCTTGACGGGAAGCCCTGCAAAGGCCTGTGCCGCCCACGCGTCGTCGCTTCCACCGGCCAGCAGCACTTCGTAGCCCCGACCGATGAGGGCTGTTGCCAGCTCAACGTAGCAGGAAACAGGCCAACGGCGCTGCGGGCTGTCGCGTAGGTGATTCCGAGATCCTGCGGGGACGAGAGCGATCCGCTTCGCCGTCCCCCTCCCAGGTGCGGCTGTCGGCAACGCGCTAGCCGGACGGACGGGTGTTACACGCTGGGGACGCAGCCCGTCTTCACCGAGCAGGATTCGAGCGTATTCATCGCCATGATAGCGTCCTGGGAGCAGCCTCCGGGCGCGGTCCAACCGGGAGAGCATGATGAGTTGCTTCGTTCGGACCGGCAAGACAAGCAAGCGATACCGCCAGTCGTAATAGAGAACCGCACAGAGGTCATATCGTCGTCCTGCCAGTATTCTCCACACGCGAGCCATTTCGCGAAGGGACGCGATCCACGACGAGCTCAAGACCGCTCGATCGGCGACTTCGATGACCTGATCGATAAACGGAAATTGCCGGAGCAGCGGAGCAGGAGCCGTGCCACACATCCAATGAACTTCGCCGCCGGTCCTTTCCTTGAGTAACTTGACCCCTGGGATCGCCATCACGATGTCGCCAATGGATCCGAGCTTTACGATGAGGTGAAAAGGACCTGCCATCTTGAACTCTTAGTTGCTTCGCCGGACCCGCTAGGACGCCGGTCACAAGCACGGTGTCAACCATGGCTGCGCCTGCCGTCAAATCTTCTCGGAAACTTGGCAAGCAACCACTTTCTGGCTATCTAAATTAGTTCCAGTCACTCCAAACACTGAAAAGCGACGTTACGAAATATCTTACTTGCGGCGACGAGTCGAAAACGCTTACCGGTGGACACAATAAAGTCATCGAATGCCTTTAGCTCATTACCGCGATCGCAAAACTCATCGAAATAGAGATAGGTGCCAGGCCGGATGTGCTCACGCAGTGATGTGAGGACGAAGGCGGTCGGAGAGTACAAGTCACAATCGATATTTATCACGAGTGCCTCATAGCTTGGGAAGACGTAGGGAGGGAGTGTCTCCTCGAACCAGCCCTTGAAGAACTTCACGCGAGGGTCAGCAATCTCAGGAATGGCTCCGCCTGTCGAAAATGCTCCCTTCCTCGACTTTGGATTCCAATCCAAGGGTAAACCCTCGAAGCTATCAAATCCGTGCAGGCTCGATTCTTCGTTCTTTATCAATCGAGACCAATGCCGAATTGAATCACCGGAAGCTACCCCAAATTCCAGATACAGAGCCTTCTTGCCAGCAACTTCTGTTGCTATCGCCTCAAAGACATCCCTGGGACCATCACACCGCTTCGAAGTGTAAAAACCCCTCGCGGCCATCCAGCGGCCGACCTCGATATAGCTAACCACCGAATTCATGTAATGAATCGTTAGCTCCCCGCACAGGGAACCTAACTTGATCAGGCAAACCTTGGGCAGATCCAGCCAAGCACGTCTCAAGAGACTTCGGAACCGCAATTCACAACCCCCTGCTCGCTCACTTATTCTCCGACTCCGGTGGAGCTTTTGCCTGTTCAACGTCTCACGGCGTACGGCGCACGGCCGACACGGCAGAGACAGTGATTCCGAAATCGCGCCAGACAACAACGGTTCGGAACGCGCCCTGCGTCCCACCGCCGCATATCGCAAAGTCACCGGAGGCTTCCGCTCAACCCTGGGGCGCCGACCTCTGCGCCCCCGTCCGCTCTGCCGTCAGTACCACCGCCAGACAAAGCTCCCACGCCTTCGACTCTGTCTGCAACGCGCTGAAGCCCGCAACCGCTTGAGGGGCTGTGCAATTACTGTTCCTGGTCTGCCGGTGTGCCCACAACAATTACGCGGTGGCGGCGGCTGAATCCGGCCCCCGACAGTCCAGTAATCCAAAATCTACTCCACTTAGACTCTCACAAATTATAGCCGATTTTCTCAATCCGTCCTTTTGTCTCCGCATTCAGCCCATTGATAAAGTCTTTGAATCGAGGAACCTTTTCTTTAACCGCCAAATAGCGATAAGGCTTGGTTCTCGGAGGGGCTACAGGTGAACGGTTCAAATCAAGATCAACCGACATGACTTCGACGATCTTAGAAAACTCCTTTAACGGATCGGTCATGAAGTCCTCAAGCCGCAACGCGAGCGTGGCGGATTGGAGAAAAAGCCCAGTTTCCTCAACAAATTCCGGGAAGGACAAAAACCGCTCGCCTCGTACGGGCTCGAAGTAATCAGGGTTGCCTGCGGCAAAGGCCTTGAATTCAAGAAAATTCTGCTCCAAATCGGCACATAGATCGTCTGTGTTCTTATAAACCTGCGAGATACCATCGATCATCCTGTTGTCGCGAATGTACTTTCTCCACCAAATCCAATTTGTCAGCAACGAATCGAGGGGATGACGATAGATAAAAATCAAATCGGCGATTCCCGATCTGACCGCTTCCAATATACGGCTCGTTACCGCTGGCAACGCCTGACCTCGCGAAACATACCTCATTGTGGCATGGCCGGTGTAGATCATAGACGTAGGACCTCGATGGAAGCGGACCCTATCCCTAAAATATTTCGCCCTTTCTCCAATGTTCTGCATTATCAGTTC
>Ga0326728_10002316_pt1 | contig 63960 bp, 57 predicted proteins | sample MB3enrmetagenome_FD_207602 | JGI IMG/M metagenome (GOLD analysis project Ga0326728, IMG submission 207602) | Lab enriched peat soil microbial communities from McLean, Ithaca, NY, United States - MB31MN | ecosystem: Environmental > Terrestrial > Soil > Wetlands > Peat | place: USA: New York...
GTACAATCACATTGCGGCTTATGGGTACGACCATGTTAACCGCCTGACCTCGGCCGTGGCCACGGGCAACTCCACCTACAACCTGACCTTCAGCTACACGGCGGACGGCTCCAACGGTCAATACGGCAACATGACGTGCGTCGTCAACGGACAGACCAACGGACTTTGTCCGCAGTACACTTTCAACGCCGCCAACAACCACATCACCGGCTACAGCTATGACGCGGCGGGAAATCTGACGAACGACGGCACCTACACCTACCAGTGGGACGCCGAGGGGCGCTTAAGCCAATCGCTGCAAAGCGGGACGGTGCTGCATACCTATACGTATAATGCCCTGGGCCGACTCGCCGAGGATGTTGCCACAGCTTTCCACACCCTAGAGTACGCGTACGATCCCTCTGGCCAACTGTTGGGCCACTTTATGGCCTATCCGCCCCAGCCCGCTTGGTGGCACATCATCGTGCCGGTCCTGGGGCGGACGGCCTTTGTGGACACCGAGAATTGGTTTGTGGGGGCGGCCTGGATCGACCACTACGATGCTCTGGGAAGCGCGCTTGCCGCTACCGACCAAACCGGGGCGGTCGTACAAACTGAGGTCTATTACCCCTGGGGACAGGGTTGGTTGGGGACCGGGACGGGCATCTTCGCAGGCCTCGTGGGCTTACAATGCTGGGGGGATAACCCGTGTCCCGTTCAGTCGCAAACCCGCGATTATCCGCTTGGCGTGGGCCAATGGATGAGCCCCGACCCGGCCGGGCAAGACGCCGCCGACCCCAGCGACCCGCAGACCTGGAATATGTATGCCTATGCGGGGAACAACCCGACCACCAATACCGACCCGACAGGCGAACTATATTGCGGTCCCGCCGACGAAAACGGCACGATGCCCTGTGTCTTGGATCAGGAATACTTTAACAACCCAGATCAGTATCAAGGGTATACGTACTACCAGTCGGATTACCCGCAGGAGCAGAACGAACCCAATGGTCAACAAGAGGCGGGCGCCCAATCACCGGATCTCGATCCAATCGATTTGGGACTATTGGCATATGGTGGCGTGAGCTTAGTAAGGGGTATCGCGGACGTTGGCCCAGACCTTGTCCGCATTGTTAGGGGAGCGTTCACGTCCGAGACGCCAGTCATCCAGACTCTCCCTATCGGCCGCTTCGTCACTGGCCAGGGGATAAAAACGGTCGTTCAAACCGCACAAGGTCCTCTCGAAATCACTGCGCAAGTTGAGACCCAAGGCAGTAAGATAATACTGAAGAATCTTTCGGTCTCCCATCCCGAAGGAATCGGAGTGAAGACTAATCCGGGCGTGGGGGCTTTGAAGGCAACTATTGATGCCCTAAAGAGCCAGCTCGCTCAAGACGGGTTCACGCAATTGGAATATAGAGCATTGAATTGGACCCGGCCGCCAGTTGGATTTGTCAGCGGGACGTTTAATTTGAAATGAGACCTGTATGGACTGTTTGGATGAAAAGGCGATTGAAGCTGAGGTGCTGAAGCTCTGGGATTCTGGTGCCGATTTCGAATCCCTCCTCGGATTCATGAGGGAGAGGGGCGTTAGCCAAGCTGGCTCATTCTTGATGCTTTCGAGGGTCACTGGGATGGAGATAGAGAAGGCTCAGAAGATCGTGTTCCAGAGCAAAATCTGGGCAGACCGCCTTGAGGTTAATATGCAAATACAGAAGGATCTCATCCAAGCAATTAAGGAGCTAAACGAGGAGGATCCCAATTTTAAGATTTCCTTTGAGTTTCAACCTGACCCGGAAGAATCAGAGAATGAATCGGACTAGAGCAGGTAGTGCGGTGCTTACGCACCGGCTGTAGGGGGGTGACACGTCACCCCTGGCGGGTTGCTGTACGCTAACGCCGGTTCCCATATGCGAACTTGTTGAGCCGCTGGCACTTGCGCGATTCCCGCTTGCATATGTGAACTTTCGGTTCCCATATGGGAACCTGTTGAAAACACAAGACTGCAGCGGCTAAAGAGAAAAACCCGGTCCGAGCCGCTGGCCTAACCGTGCTGCCCACAGGGTGCGGCTGCCGTAGGCTTTTGGTGAGCGGGTAGCGCGGAGGTGGGCGCCATTTGCCCTCCTCCGCGGTTCTTAACATGGTAACGTACACACATCTATTAATACCCGATGGCGAAAAGCCTAGAGGAACGCAAAATACGCGTACCTCTGCGCTGACAAGTGGAAAGGCCCGAGATAGGGAACGGAAGTACAGGGAATAGGGAACAGGGAACAGAGGAGGCCAGCATGCCAAGCAATCGCGCAGACATCATTGCCGACTTCCAGGAACATATTGGAAAAGTGGGTGGCGCTGCGAAACAATGGTGTGTAGGGACGGCCAAAGACCGTCACGGGACGTTCTTTCAACGGCACCTCGTCGCCGATCTGGGCGACGGATTGATCTACCGCGAAGCTTTTACCCCCGACGCCGCCCAAGCCATCCGCGACCATTTCATAAACGACTGCGGCCTCGAACCGGACGAGGCCGAACGCCGTTCGGCCCTACCCGGCGCCGCCCCCGAGCCCGGCAAAATCGTCTTCGTCCACCGCAGGGGCTAGGGATTAGGGGCTAGGGGCTAGGGATTAGGGGCTAGGGGCTAGGGATTAGGGGCTAGGGGCTAGGGATTGTCGATTTTCGATGGGCACAGAAAAACCGGGGCTCGGGACTAGGGGCTGGGGGCTGGGGAACATACGCACTGCGACGTCTTCGGTTACCAGTTACCAGTTCTCGGAAACGGCATCCACTGACAACGGACAGCCTTTTCTGCTGCCGCCTCCACCTCGACCAAGAAGACGCGCCGGAGACTCACAAAGACCACGTGTTCTTCCGCAGAAAGGCGGCCTGAGATTACAATCCTGACGATGGGGAAATGCCCTTCCCCGGCGCTGGGATCGGGAACGCCCCAGATGGCGCAATGGCTCCCTCGAAACGTTAGTGCGGTAATACTGCCCGATTTGTTGCCAGCCGTCTTAGTGAGGTCTAGACGCGCCATTTAGTCCGCTTCGTTCAGCACGCCGTCGTGGTGAAAGCTCTTAAAACTTTCTATTTCGATTATCAGATTATATGAGCCCCGTATTATTACCTGTATGGTATGCCCCCTCCTCCTTCGAAGTGACGCAGGGAGTGGCGGCCATTGGCAGACTATCCACAATCACTCGCGCTCCGCGCACAGCCAGTCCATGGGGATCCAAAATGTAGCTGGAAAATGCCGGCGTTCCCTGATTGGCTTTATGGAATTGTGCGGGCTTATAAGGGATTGTAAACAGTAGCAAACCCTTTTCCGCCCCGCCCGGAAGCGAGGGGCAAGGTCTGAAGCGAGGTTACGGAGTTAATCCCAGAAGGTCGGTAAGAACTTCCACGACCTTGGGGTCATAGCGACCTTTCTCCCTGTCTTTCTGAATTTCGCTCAGTGCGGTGCGAGCATCCCAAGCTTCATGATAAGGGCGCCAGGACGTGAGCGCGCTAAAAGCCTCGGCCACGGAAGTGATGCGCGCGCCCAGCGGAATCGCCTCTCCCTTCAACCGCGCCGGGTAGCCCCTCCCGTCCCATGCCTCATGATGGTGAAGGACGATCTCCAACAGATGCGGGTCGTCATAACCCATTTTCCGGCAGGCAGCGACACTCTCGTGGACGTAGTTTTCCAGCAGCGCGGATTCCTGATCCGTCAAGCTGCCCGTTGCGTTTAAAATGTGATGAGGCACTGTCTCCTTGCCGAGATCCTGAAGGTATCCCGCCAAGAGAATGGTCTCCCTCATTTTTTGATTAACTTTAAGCCGATCGGAAATAGCATACGAAAGGAGGGCGACGACACGCGAGTGACCCACAGCCCCGTCCAGCGCTTCGATAGCCACCACGAGGTCCTCGGGAACCTTGATGAGGGATTCCGCTTCACCGTATTTGGCGGCCACCGCGGGAGGTATCACCGCGGGGTCCCTCCATCGGTTTTTGATCCCCTCCACTTCGTATACGGTGATCTTTTGCTGCTTGCCCTTGAGTTGAACCTTCTCGAGTTCCCCCCGCTTGATATTGGCGTCGGCATAAGCAAGCTTGATTTCCGTGGAGCCCGGGTCGAGTGCGAGCGCACGCCCGAAGTACCGCACCGCGGCCGTTACATCGTGGAGCTCCAGATTGACCTTACCCAGTTCATAGAGAAGTTTCGCAGTCTCGCCCTGGCGATGGAGACTCTCTTCCAGCAAACTCAACCGCTCCAAATGCTCCGGATTCGAGGGTCGGCCATTCTCCTTGGGGCGAAGCGTGGTAGCAATCACAAGGGGCTCGACGGCCCGATAGGTCGGGTCGTCAATATAAACCTTGCCGGGCTCACAGATCTCTTCCAGCCGCTTGGCGATATTGACGCGATCGCCCAGGACGCTGTAAGCCTGACGGCGGACTCCCAACATGCCCACGATCGCGTTGCCTGAGGCAATCCCCACTCGCAACTGCCAAGGCAGGTCGAACTTCTTAACCATCTGCTGCATTTTGAGGCCTGCCAGAACCGCTAATAGCGCATGCCGGTCGAAGTCCACGGGCGCGCCAAACTCTACCATCACGCCGTCGCCCATGTATTTGTCGATATGTCCACGGAACAACTCCACGATGCTTTCAATCTGTCCCAGGAAGTTGTTCAAATCCTCCAGCACCACCTCCGGCCGGCTCTCCTCAGACGAGGTCGTGAAGTCGGCGAGTTGCGCGAACAGAATGCTCATTTCGCGTTTCTCGAAGCGGAGCTTTCCCTCCGTGGCCAGCTTGGCAACGACCGGGTCCATCGCAGCGTAAAGGGTTTTCTCCACTTTCTCTTTCATTTGTTCTGAGCCGCGGCTCTTTTTCAACTCTTCGTAGAGCCGACGGGTATCGAGGAAACCTCGGGCAAGGTTTTCCTGGAGCGAACCGATCGCGGCGCTGGTGAGGATTAAGAATCCGCCCCACGTGGCGAGCACCAGAAGGGCGTTCAGGTGAGTGCCCGCCACGGCAAACCACTCGGGCTGGTAATAGGCGAACAACACGCCGGAGAGCACACAAAGCACCGCACCCATGACCGCGGGTCGCTTCCCCATGAAGTAGGCCGCCGACAACACCGGCAGGAAGAAAAGATTCAGGAAGGCGATCTTGTACGGGAGGAGATAGAAAACCGCTACGACAATCAAAGCCACGAGCAAAATGAACAGAACTTCCAGATGCCGGATGACAAAGTTTTTGAGCCGGGGTGGCCAAGTCCCAATAAGCCCCATCGGCGCCACGGGCTCACTTATCGAGGTAATAGCAGGGCTCTCTTTTGCCATAAAGCTATCTCTGGATGGTTCCGGATTGGTTTGTCGCTGGGCTGCTACAATACACTGTATCGACTTTCGATGCAATGCTTCCCATTTGAATAGTAGTGGTTTCATTCGGAAGTGGCACGGGCGTCCCGCCTGTGAACGGTCACGGCCAAGATGGCCGTGCCACTGCAAATGGGTTGTTTTAGTCCTAGTACTTCTGTACCCTTTACACATGATGCCAAGTACAGTACGGTAAGCGGCGACTTCTTAGGCGAAGGGGAGTCGCAAGGGCCGTGGAGACGCTTCAAAGGCGGAAGCCCGCATAACATCGGATCGTCAAAGCTCTGGTGAGCTGGGTTCAACGCTCGCTCAGGGGGCACTTTCCATTCGAGCGGTTTTAATCAAATCCGGAATCGTCAGCGTTGAGGAATGGGAGCATTATTCCGAGCTCGCCCGAACTCGGCGTGAGCCACTCTGGAAGATACTGCTGGCAGAAAACAAGATTACGGAGTCATGGTTAGCTGATGCGTTTTCGCAACGCTTGCGTGTACCCTTTGCGGGGGTAGGTCCCCTCGCCATCGACGAGGAAGCGGCGCATCGGATTACTGAGAGCCTGGCCCGCCAGCACGAGTGTATCCCCATGGCGGTGAGCGGGCGACGCCTGCAAGTGGTCTTCGTTGATCCTTCGAACCTCACCTCGGTGCAAGCCATCGAGTTCTTTACCGGGGGCAAAGTCGAGCCTCTGGTGGGGTTACGGTCCCAGGTTCTGGAAGCGATTGAAAAGCATTATTCCCGGGCACAGGTTCTCGACGTTATCGACAAGGCCGGAGATCACTCCGATGTTCTGATCCTGCCCCCGCACGAAGAGCTCGATCTGGACGAAACGGCCTCCCTGAAGGGTTCGGAAATCCCGCCCATCATCAAGCTCGTAAACATGATCATGGCGGAAGCCTTGCGTGTACATGCGAGCGACGTGCACATTGAACCCTCCGAGCACGAAATTAACATTCGCCTGCGAGTGGATGGTGTGCTCAGGGACTTTCTGCAAGCACCCGCCTGGCTGCAACCCGGGCTGAGTACGCGGCTGAAGGTACTGAGTAAGCTCGACATCGCGGAAAAGCGTATTCCGCAGGATGGGCGCTTCAAGGTGCGCTTCCAGAACCGGATCACGGATTTGCGGCTTTCGACGTTGCCCATACAGTTTGGTGAAAAAATTGTGATCCGCGCCCTGGGGACCACGGAGGGGATTCCTGCGCCTAGCCAATTGGGCGTTCCCAGCGAGGAATTGCCGGCCGTCCTGGAGGCCGTAAAGCAGCCGCAGGGCATGATCATCGTCACCGGCCCGACGGGAAGCGGGAAAACCACCACCCTGTATTCGCTCCTCAATTACCAGCGATCCAGCGAAGTCAACATCGTGACCGTTGAGGACCCCATCGAGTACCAATTGCAGGGTGCGAACCAAGTCCAGATTAACCCCAAGGCCGGGCTCACGTTTGCGGCTTGTCTGCGCTCGATCCTGCGCCAGGACCCGGACACGATCCTGGTCGGGGAGATTCGCGACCGTGAGACGGCGGAGATCGCCTTCCATGCGGCCATGACCGGCCACCTGGTCCTGACGACGCTGCATACGAACAATTCGGTGGCAACGGTCATGCGGCTGTTGGACCTCGGAATCGATCCCTTTATGCTCACTTCTTCCATAACCCTGGTGGTCGCTCAACGGCTGGTGCGCCTAACCTGTGACGTTTGCCTGGAGATTTACAACCCCAACCCCCGGATCCTGGAGCGATTGGCATGGGACGATCCCAAGTTCAGCTTCAGCCGGGGGAAAGGGTGCAGGGTCTGCCACGGTACGGGATTCATGGGGAGGATAGGTATCTATGAATTGCTGCGGATGACTCCCGCGGTGCGTGAAGCGATCAACGAGCGTTCTCCCGAATCGGCCATCCGGAAGGCGGCGGTCCAAAGCGGCATGGTCCCGTTGCTGGAGGCAGCCCGCAATAAAATCCGGCAGGGCAAGACGACGCCCGAAGAAGTCATGCGCGTCATTCAATGGGTGGATGAGGGCCAGACTTCCTGCCCCCAATGTGGGAAACCGGTCTCCAAACAGACAAGAAAATGCATGAACTGCGAACCCAAGTTGAAGCCTGTCTGCGCCTCTTGCGGCCAGACTCTGGAACCGGCCTGGCAGGTGTGCCCACATTGCGCTTCGCCCGTTCATCTCCTGGAGCAGCCGCTTCCTGCCAAGGCGAAATGGGGAAGGAACCGGCTCGGCAGTCCCCGGAAGTCCTCGGGGACGCTTCAGTAAGAAGTTCCCTGATCTCCAGAGGCGTCATCGCAAGGGTCGCTCACCACGCACTGCCCATCTCCCGCGCGGCAGTACCCCGCACTTCCCAGTTATCAGATTACCGTGAAAGCTTCCGTGTAAGTGAGGGTGGCACCCGTCGCCTCCTCTTGCTTCTCGACGAGCGGCCCTTGCAGTCTCTGTCCCAGACTCCCGACCACCAGCAGAACGGGTGGGGGCTGCCAACGGCCGGCAAAGTCAGCCTTGACCCGAATCCGGTAAATACCCGGCGTGAAGGCCCGGCCTTTGTTGAGCAGCGGGCGAGTTTCGAAGCGCCCATCGGAAACCGTGACCGGGTAATCGATGGCGACCACCGCTTCATCGGCAAAGACGCGAACTTCCAACTGCGTGGCGCTCGGCAGGTTGCACAGGCCGGTTACCCGCAAGTATCCCGCTTCACCACGTTGGATCTGCAATTGGAAGTGGGGTACGATCGTGCCCACCGGGTGAGAAACGTACTGCGAAATTTCCAGAGCCTCAGCCGTTGCGCCGCTCCTGCGGTTGCGCCACGCCCAGATCGAGGAGACGGCAAGGAACAGAATGAGCAAGGCAATCAAACCCATGCCCTGGCGCGAGAAGTGTCGCCGGCTAGGTTTTATGGGCCGGGGCGCAAGCGACGAAAGGTCAATGTCCTCGATGGCGGTCCAAGTGCCGTCAGCCTGCCGCTTGTAGATCTTGCCCGGGGCGTTAAGAGCGAAGCCGCAGAGGCTGCACGCAGGGTGGGATCGACCTTGAACGTGGCCGCAGGAAGGACATGCGACTGAGCTTTCCGTGGGAGAGGAACCATGGGTCATAAGGATTGGAATCGCGACCTTTCTCCCCCCCTTGAGGGTTCGACTTTGCTCCATTCTACCGATTCCTGCCAGACCAGACAACGCTGTTCGGCGCGCCAGGCTCCCCCGCCCGCAGGACAACAACCCCGGACCGGGGCGGGATTCTCGCTGGTTGAGACCTTCGTCGCGCTGACCCTCCTGGCGTTCGCGCTCCTGGGTTTGGCCATGTTGTTCCCCCTGGAGGAACGTCTGGCCAATCTGACCACTGTAACGAGCGAAACCGCCAGGCTGGCTCAGAAGGAACTCGACCAGATTCGCGAGAACATCTCCGCTTCATCGGGAAGCTTTACGGATTTGGACGGCACCACCGTGGAAGTGGCTTGCCCGGGAGCGCCGGGGACCAGTTGTGGGAATCCGCTCACCGCATCGGGGCTCATCGACTTCTCGCAGGCGGCTCCGGTGGGATTCTCGACGCAATTGACTGATCCCGCCGGGCAACAGTACTCGATCCGATGGAACATCTCGGTGACAGCCAGCAATGGCAGGAAAGCCATCGTCGCGGGCGCGGCTTTGAATCTGACCGGGGGGCTGGCGCCCGTCGTGCAGTTCCAGACCCTGACCGCGCCCTAGGCCTCTTGATTTATGGTGGTAAGAAAACATCAACCGGGCAAGGCATCACCGGCGATAGGAACTGTCTGCCTTCCCCGCAGGCCAAACTTCTCTGACGCGGGCCAATCTCTCATCGAACTTGTCCTGGTGCTTTCCTTGTTCGGAACTCTCACGGCCATGGCGTTGGCCCTGATTCTTCAAAGCTATAAAGGTGTACAGCTCCGGTTAAGTACGTCGACCTTGTTTGACAGCGGGACGACGGCGCTCAACCAAATGACCAAGGAACTCCGCATGGCCGGCTATCCCTCCGCCAAGCTCTTCACTTCCGCCGCGGTCCAAAGTTCTCCGGGACTTGTCGCCACGCCATTCGTTACGGTTACGGCCTACGACCTGGTCTTTCAAGCCGACACCAATCAAGACGGCACCGTGGAACAAATCGAGTACCTCCTTGCTCCCGGCTCACAAAATCTGTACCGGAAAAGCACCTTGAAGAACTTGAACGGAACCTTGGGGTTATCGACGGTGACAACTCTCTTGCTGAACAACGTCCAGAACCAGGTTAGTGGAAGGCCCTTGTTTGCCTGGAACACCAATCCCGCCAACACGCAATCGTTCCCTTTGAATGTTCAAACCATCTACATTAACCTTCTTCTTCAATCCAGCGGCAACGAGAGTGGTTCTCCTGCGGCGGTGACCCTGACCGCAACCTGTCCAAGGATGAACTTCTGAGCCATGCAGCACCAGACAAGAAAGGCCGAGGGCCGCATACCTGATTCCCCAGCGTGTCGGATCGAAGCCGGTCGTGAGGTGAACCATCCCTGGCGCACCCGGTCGGATTCCCGGGAGCGGGGAATTGCCCTGCTGATCGCAGTAATCATCATCCTCCTGCTCAGCGGCCTGGCACTCTCGATGGTCCTCTTGACGGATAGTCAGGTCCGTCTGGGGCAGACCGCCCAAGCGCAGGGGCGTGCGTTTTACGCTGCCTTGGCAGGGCTTGAGGAAGCCCGCGGAAGGATGAATGGCTCAGCGCCGGATACCATCACCCCTTCCCTGCCCACCTCGATCTCCCAGGTGCTCTACATCGTGAATGGCAGCTCCTCGAATCCTGTTCAACCCACGAACCGCACGTCCCCGTACTACGACTCCGAATACTCCCATGAATTCCCGGGAGGCTTCGCGTCCGCCACCGTCCTTCCCAACATCAACAGCGATCAGCCGGGCGTCGGAACCTCCACCGCCATCCCCTATAAGTGGGTCCGGATTACCCTGATGACCGAAGCCTCCGCACATCGGGACATCAATCAGGACGGAGTCCTCAACAGTACGGCGCCGATCTATTGGGACGGGACAGAGGAAACCCTCTCCTCCTCCGGCGGCACGCTCGTTTTCGTCCTTACTGCCTTGGCGGTGGATTCGACCAAGGTCATGAAGATTTTGCAAACGGAGGTGGAAGGAGCAGGGGGCGGAGGAGGAGCCTTCACACCCCTGGCTGCACTGGCTTTGGGGGGTTCAGCAACCGTTTCGGGTAACCGCTGGTGGCAGTTCCACCATATGAGCACTCCGGCGAATGTCATCGTCAGCGGCAACGACAGCAATCCCGGAGGCGCCGGCTGTCCGCCTCCCGCCGCGGCCTTGCCGGGAGTCCTGGCGGGAGGCGCCATATCTTCGTCCGCCGCTTCGATCACCGGCAATCCCGCGATGCAACCCTCCGTGGCGCCCTTTCCGCAGTCGGTCGCAACGATGATTACGCAATACCAGCCGAGCTCGACACCCATCACTTCCGTGGACCCCGCCCACGTTACCTTCAACGGGACGAATTTTACGGCCAATGGAACGACGCTGGGGACTCAGCCCTCGGGGGGAACTTCCGGGACCATCCAAATCGTTTATGCCGACCAGCCCCTCACCATCGCCGGCAGCGGCAACACTGGTTATGGGCTCCTGCTGGTCAATGGCAACCTCTCCGTAACGGGCAATCTCAACTATCAGGGAGTGATTATCGCCAACGGCCAGATCAACTTCACTCCTCCTTCCTCCGGGAATATTACGGTCAGCGGCGCTGTGCTCGGAGCCGGAAGCGCGGCCCTCAGTGCGCCAGCGTCTTCGGGCAATGCCACGATTGGCGCGCTGTATAATTCCTGCGCTGTGGCCCAAGTCCTCCAGGCTGCCAGCGCCGCCTCCCCACAGATTCTCGCCTATCGCGAGCTCAGCTACTGAGCCAGGCGCTCTCGAAGAACTCCCGTGATGATAATGGCCAACAAGGGTAAGAGGGTGGGGCCTGCCCTCTTCATAGGGGTCGCTGCTCACAGCATCGGCTCGTAGGATTTGGTAGCGCTACCGGGAATCGAACCCGGGTTTTCAGATTGAGAATCTGACGTCCTAACCCCTAGACGATAGCGCCACAGAGGTCTGTCCATTTTCTAGCATCCGCTCGCCGGGATTGTCAAGGCGCCGGGGAACTCGGTAGTGACTCATTTTGATGTGCCACGGCCATCTTGGCCGTGCCCCTTCACGGGCGGGACGCCCGTGGCACCTCAAAATGAGTCACTACCGGGAATTCGGTGGAAATCCGGCACAGGGAAAATCACGACTTCTTCCCCATAACCGATCACGATCAGTACTTGGTCGTCGAGGCAAAGTTGAATTCGCGGATCTTGGCGGCGGGTACGACCATTTCAAATGACTCTTCCCCGGCGGTGCGTTGCGGCAGGCTCATCATTTCCACTTGGCCCAGCATGTCCACCAGACTCTGATTGAAGCGCAGGTTCCTGACCCCGTGGCGAACTTGCCCGTCCTCAATCCAGAACGTCCCGTCGCGCGTCATACCGGTCAGGATTTTCTTGTAAGGATCGACTTCTCGAATATACCAAAAGCGCGTCACCAGCAGGCCGCGCTCGGTCGAGCGCATCATATCTTCAACACTCGTGCGGTCTCCGTCCATGACGATGTTGACCGGAGCTTCCCCAATTTCATTGGGTAACGGGAAACCGTGACCGGTAGGTTGCGCACCCACCTTGTGGGCGGTCTGGCGCGCGTAGACCAGATTCTTCACTTCCCCCTTTTCCACGATGGGCACGCGCTGGCGTGGCACTCCTTCGCCGTCGAAGGGGGCCCCGGTCTGGAGCGGGTGAAAGACGTCATCGCGGAGGCTGATGTTCTCCCCGAAAACCTTGTGGCCCACACGGCCGGTCAGACAACTGCGCTGCTCATGCACCGCCAGGCCACTGAAGTCGAGGATCATGAAGCCCAATAGGTCAAGCATGGCGGCGGGCTCAAGGATCACGGTATAGCGGCCGGGAGCGAGCTCGCGAGGTTCACGGCTGGCCAGGGCCTTCTGGGCGGCGCGCTCGGCGAGGCTGGGCGGGTCGAGCTCCATCCAGTAAGGTGCGGTCTTCTTCGCCCAGCCGGAACCGGAATCACTCATCATGGTCACGGAGAATTCCGACATCGTCTCTTCGTGAAAGGCCCGCAACCCGCGCGAATTAAAAAGGCCGTAAGCCGAACTTCCGCTCGAGAAGATGCCCGCCGCCGTCAGGTGGTCCTGTTCGGCGCGGGCCACCACTTGCGCGACGGTTTCCGCCCGCGTCTGGGGGGTCAGCTCGGCGGTCTCGCTGAAGAAGCGGTCCACCGCGCGGTAAGTCTGCGGGCCCGCCATCAGCAGCAGGTCGGGGTCAGGAGGCTGCAAGCGAGTCAGCGCCAGGGCGTCTTCACAAAGCCGCCGGATGGAGGCTTCGTCTAACTTGTTGGTGCTGGCGCGCGCCATGCGCTTTTCACTCACCAGACGGACCGAAAGCGACACGGTCTCCTCCGCGACATTCTGGTGAATCGTGTTATTGGCGAAGCGCGTCAAGGCGTAGGCCGTCGACGCGATCATGGCTTCCGTCTCTTCCGCCGTCGAGTACTTCAGCACCTTATCGAAAATTTCTTCCGCGCGTTGTCGGTTCAGATTCATAGAGGCAGTTGTTAGTGGCTAGTGGCGAGCGGTTAGTGGCGAGGGGTTAGCGGGCAGTTTCGACCAGCCACTAACCACTCGCCACTAGCCACTACTTTCCGGGTAGGCGACGCCTACCTGCACCTTGCGGAAGCGCGCCGGGGCGGCCCCGTGCCCGGTGCCCATGGTCTGCATGGGCTGGCCTTTGCCGCAATTGGGAGTTCCCCACAGCGTCCAGTAATCCGGCCCGCATATGGCGTCGCAGGAATTCCAAAACTCCGTGGTGATGCCGCCGTAGCTGGGGTTCTTGAGCATGCGGGTCTTCTTGCCGCCGCGAATCTCCCAGCCGATTTCGGTGCCGAATTGGAAGTTATAGCGCCGATCGTCGATCGACCAACTGCGGTTCGTCTCCATGTAGATGCCGTCGTCGGTGTCGGCGATCAAATCGTCCGGTTTCCACACGCCGGGGAGAATGCTCACATTGGTCATGCGGATCAGAGGAATGCGATTCCAACTTTCCGCGCGCATCGCCCCGCTTGACCGCGGGAGGCCGATGGCGGGCGCGGTCTCACGTGAGGAGAGGTATCCCACGAACTGGCCTTCTTTGATGATGGGAGTGCACTGCGCAGGGACGCCCTCATCGTCGTAAGCGAACGTGCCGAGCCCGGGGCCGTGCGCGGGCGTGGCGTCCGCGACCACGTTGACGATATCCGACGCATACTTGAGCGCCCCCAGCTTGTCGAGGGTCAGGAAGCTCATGCCGGCGAAATTCGCTTCCGTGCCCAGCACGCGGTCGAGCTCAATGGGGTGCCCGATGGACTCATGAATCTGCAGGCCCAGTTGCGAGCTATCCAGAATAATGTCCTTCACGCCGGCGGGGCATTGTTGGCAAGTGTGCAGTGCCACGGCCTCCGCCGCGATGCGGGGCGCATTCTCAAGCAAATGCAGCTCTTCCACAAGCTCATAACCTTTAGTCTGATATTGCCCGCCGAATGAATTGGGATAGGAGCGCCGCTGGATTTCATTCTCCGCAAAGGACGTGGCAACGTACCCGGCGCCCGTCTGGGTCTTCAACTGGTAGATTTCCGATCCCAGGCTGGAAAGAAAAAGCTGTTCGATGCGGCGAAAATCCATGGCCGTCTCGGCCAAAGTAATGCCCTGCACCCGGCGCAGTTCCGCGTCAACCTTCAGCATCAGGTCAAGACAGGAAGAAATGGGAATGGAAAAAGGGTCGATGCGGCAGGGGGCCGCCCAGCGGTCTATGATCTTCTCTTCCGGGGCCAGCTTGACATCGTGTTTTTTGACGTGCGCGCTCGCTCGGGCGATTTCAACCGCCAGCGCCGCCGTCCGGTCCAGATTCGCGCGGGTCAGGTTGTCGGTGGAAGCGAAACCCCACGCGCCGCCGGCGATCACGCGCACGCCCAGTCCCAGCGACTGTGATTCCCGCACCTGGGAACACTGGCCGTTCTTGGTGGAAAGGTACCGCTGGCGGGTGTCGAGCACCCGGACTTCCGCATAAGTGGCGCCGCGTTTAAAAGCGGTGTCTAATGCCCAAGTCGCGAATTCTTTCATCAGTCCTTGACCGTGACTCCCTGTGGAGATGAGAAATTCGAAACTCGCCTGGCCGGCCCCTGGCCCTACGTCCCCTCCGACCAGGAGGCCAAGTATTCCTCCTGCTCAGGGGTCAGCCGATCGATCGTGATGCCCATGCATTGCAGCTTGAGGCGGGCGACGTTCCGATCGATATCCACCGGCACCGGATAGACCTTGGGTTCAAGCTGTTTCGCATTCTTCACCATGTACTCGACCGAAAGCGCCTGGTCCGCGAAGCTCATATCCATAACCACCGCCGGGTGGCCTTCCGCCGCCGCCAGGTTGATCAAACGCCCTTCGCCGAGCACGTAAATCTTGCGCCCGTCACGCATCGTGTACTCCTCCACGAATTCGCGCGTCTGCCGTTTGCTGAGCGACAGCTTATCCAAGGCGGGGAGGTCGATCTCCACGTTGAAGTGGCCGGAATTGGCGACCACGGCGCCATCCTTCATCGCGCGGAAATGCTCGGTGGCAATGACGGACTTGTTCCCGGTCACCGTGACGAACACGTCGCCGACTTTGACGGCCTCCCCCAGCGGCATTGCGCGGAAGCCGTCCATCACCGCTTCCAGCGCGCGGGTGGGATTGATCTCGGTAATGATGACATCCGCCCCCAACCCTTTGGCGCGCATCGCCACGCCGCGGCCGCACCAGCCGTAGCCGCAGACCACCACGTGCAGGCCCGCGAAAAGCAGGTTGGTGGCGCGCAAAATTCCATCAATCGTCGACTGGCCTGTCCCGTAACGGTTATCGAAAAAGTGCTTCGTATCGGCATCGTTCACCGCGACGATGGGATACTTCAGCATCCCCGCTTTGGCCATGCTGCGCAGGCGAATCACCCCGGTCGTGGTCTCTTCCGTTCCTCCCACCACCCCCGGCACCAGTTCCTGCCGCTTGGTTAGAATCATGGTGACCAGGTCCGCGCCGTCATCCATGGTGATCTGGGGTTTGTGATCGAGCGCCGCAACGATGTGGGAATAATAGGTGTCTTTGTCTTCACCTTTGATGGCATAGGTGGGAATCTTGAAGTCCTTTGCCAGCGAGGCCGCCACATCATCCTGGGTGCTCAGCGGGTTGGACGCGCACAGCACGACATCCGCGCCCCCGTCACGAAGCGTGATGGCCAGGTTTGCCGTCTCCGTGGTCACGTGGAGGCAGGCGGAGATTCGCACCCCTTCGAGGGGGCGCTCCTTGATGAAGCGCTTGCGGATAAGCTGTAAAACGGGCATCCACTGGTTGGCCCATTCAATTCGGGTTTTTCCCTTGGCCGCCAGAGCGGGGTCTTTCACATCTCCAGCTAATTTCTTGGTGGAAGGCATTTACAGTCCGGCCTCCTCTTTCAGGATATCGGCTTTGTCCGTCTTTTCCCAGCTAAACTCGGGCTCCGGACGGCCAAAGTGGCCATAGGCCGCAGTCTTCTTGTAAATGGGGCGCAGCAGGTTGAGCGACTCGATGATTCCCCATGGCGTCAGTTTGAAATGCTTGCGGATGAGGCTTTCCAACTGGCTGTTGTCAATCCGCCCGGTCCCGAAGGTATCGACCATGACGGATACGGGGTCCGCAACGCCGATGGCGTAAGCGAGCTGCACTTCCGCCCGGCTCGCGATGCCCGAGGCCACGATGTTCTTGGCGATGTAGCGCGCCATGTAAGTTGCGGAGCGATCAACCTTGGTCGGGTCCTTCCCGGAGAAGCAGCCGCCGCCATGATGGGCGCTGCCTCCGTAAGTATCCACAATGATCTTGCGCCCCGTCAGCCCCGAATCACCCACGGGGCCGCCGGTTACAAAGCGTCCGGTGGGATTGATGTGGTACTTGGTTTTCTCGTCGAGCATATGAGAAGGAATGACCGGCTTGATCACGCACTCCAGCACGCCCGCGTGCAACGTCTCATTGCTGACGTCGGCGCTGTGCTGCGTGGAAACGACCACGGCGTCCACCCGCAACGGTTTCGAGCCGTCATACTCGACGGTGACCTGCGACTTGCCGTCCGGGCGAACGAAGTCGAGAATCCCTTTGCGCCGTGCCTCCGCCAAACGCAGGCAGAGCTTGTGGGCGGTCATGATGGGAAACGGCATCAACTCTTCCGTCTCATCGCAGGCGTATCCGAACATCAACCCCTGGTCCCCCGCCCCACCCTTGCCGACTCCCATGTCAATGTCGGAGCTCTGACGGGTCAGGTTCACGGTCACCTGGCACAATTCCGGTGTAAAACCGCCGCTGGGGTCGTTATAGCCTATGCCGCGCACCGTCTCGCGGACCAGTTTATCGATATCCGGCTTCGCCGACGTCGTGATTTCCCCCGCCACGTAAACGGCTTGGTCCTTGACCATGGCCTCACAGGCCACGCGGCCGCGCGAGTCTTCCCTAAGCACCGCATCGAGCACGGCGTCGGAAATCTGATCGCAAATCTTGTCGGGGTGTCCTTCGGTAACAGATTCAGAGGTAAAAAGATAGTGATGCTTCGGCCCGCCCACGCAGAGCCTCCTTCTTGTCAGTTAAGTATTCCATTGGACGCACAAAGTATAAACCGTAGCATACGGTAAACGGAGGTGTCAACGGTTTCGAGGCCTCCCAGCCAAAGGTTCGGCCGATTTGTCGCAATTCGGGCTTGAATGGGGCTTGCCCGAACCCCAATGGCAACGCCAGAGGGTGTTCGATTTCGGTTGCTGCCTGGGGCGGTTTTCTCATCACGCTAACCCATTTTCCTCGCGCCGCCATTCTAAAATCGCGGTGAGAAATCCTGCCTAGCTCGCCTTGCTTGCCGCCCCGCGCCGCGACAGAAGGTATGTCTGGATGAAGGCATCCAGGTCGCCATTCAGTACGCGATCCGCATCGCCCACTTCGAGCTTGGTGCGATGGTCTTTCACTAGCCGGTACGGGTGCAGCACGTAGGATCGAATCTGGCTGCCGAAGTCGATGTCGGCCTTGGAAGCCTCCAGCTTATCCGCCACTTCGCGTCGCTTGCGCAGTTCCAGCTCGTAGAGGCGCGAGCGCAGGAACTTCATGGCCACTTCGCGATTGCGGTGCTGCGAGCGCTCGTTCTGGCATTGCGCCACAGTTCCGGTGGGAAGGTGGGTGACGCGCACAGCCGAATCCGTAGTGTTCACGTGCTGGCCGCCCTTCCCGCCGGAGCGGTAGGTGTCCACGCGGATCTCTTCGGGCTTGATCTCGATCATGATCGAGTCGTCGATTTCGGGGCTCACGAAGACCGATGCGAAGGAAGTGTGCCGCCGCTGATTGGCGTCGAAGGGCGAAATCCGCACTAAGCGATGCACCCCGCTCTCTCCGTGTAACAATCCGTAGGCATAGTCTCCTGCCACCGTAAAGGTCGCGGATTTCAGCCCCGCCTCCTCCCCAGGCTGATAATCGTTCAAGGTGAACTTGAAGCCGCGTTGTTCCGCCCAGCGCCGGTACATGCGCAACAGCATGTCGGCCCAGTCCTGCGATTCCGTGCCTCCCGCGCCCGGATGGATGGTCACAATGGCGTTCAGGCAATCGCTCTCGCCGCCCAGCAGGGTTTCTGTTTCCAGGCGGTCCACTTCCTTGCGAAGCGTGTCCAGTTCGCCGCGCAACTCGCCCGTGATGGCTTCTCCTTCGCGCGCCAACTCGAAGTACGCCTCCACGTCTGCCAGCCGGCGGCCGAGAGCCTCATCGGTCTCCAGGACTTCCGCGAGACGTTTCCGCGCCGTCAGAATCTTCTGGGAAGCTTCCTGGTCCTGCCAGAATTCGGGTTGGGCGATTTTTTCTTCGAGGGCTTGTAGTTCCTTGCGGCGTTGGGGAGCGTCAAAGAAAACTCCGAAGATCCGCGCATCGCTTCTTGAGTCCGTCAAAATCCCTTTGCAGTTCTTCAATCACCGTTGCTTTGCTCCTTTAGAGAAGTAAATAATTAAGTGTCGATAGTGGATAGTTGGCAGGTCCCCGTTGTTGGCCACCAGTCGTGGTCAGCTTTTGGCTCTCTGGAATGCACCCGCCAACATCAGCCCGGCTATCACCAGGCACAGCCACGCGAACACATCGCCGTGGCTGGAATAAAACGTTAGCCGCGTCTCGTATCGGAAGTGCGCCGGCATGATCATCTGCCGGTGGCGCGGGATCTGCTGCAAGATGCGGCCGTAAGGGTCGATCAAGGCCGTCAGCCCGTCGTTGGTGGCCCGCAGCAGGTAGCGATGGTTCTCGACGGCGCGCAGCCGGGCCATTTCCAGATGCTGGTAGGCGGCCGCGGATTCGCCGTACCATCCGTCATTGGAAATATTCACCAGCACGCCCGCGCCGGCCTTGGTGAGCTGCCGGGCAAGTTGCGGGATGATGGCCTCGTAGCAGATGAAAACGCCGATTCCCCCGCCCGGCGTCTTGGCCACCGCGTACGTCGAACCCGGAACGAAGTCGCCCACCTCCGGCGTAATTTTGCTCACCAATCCCGGTAACGCCCAGGCGGGAACGTATTCCCCAAAAGGCACCAAATGAATTTTATCATAGCGCGACACTTCGCGGCCTTCCGGATCCAAGACGATAGCGCTGTTGGTGATGAACTTCCCCTCCGCATCAACCGGGACAATCGTGTTCAAAATGACGATGGCGTGCGTTTGCCGCGCCATATTCTGCATCGCACTGCGAAAAATGGGGTCGCGCGTGAAATAGAATGGCGCCGGATTCTCCGCCCAGACCAGGAGCGGAGGCCCGGATGCCGGGGGGCCGCCGGGGAGCGTGGCGCTCATTGACCTATTCATACACTTATCAACTGTCGAAACGCTGAGGTTTACGAGTTGGTGAAGTTGAGCAGGGTCCCTCCAGGGAATCCACGCGTCCAGGGCCGGCTCGTCCAGCGGCACATTGGGTTGCACGAGAAAAGCCACGTCCGTGCCCACCGCTTCGAGTGGCGGCGCGAGCCGCCATTGGGCAACCCCCAGCAGCGACACCCAAACGATCGCCGCCAGCCAAGCCCACTTCGACCGGGCCTTGCGCGTCAACCAGGCGGCCAGCGCGCCGGTCACCACGACCAGGAACGAGAGCCCATAAACGCCCGTGACTGAAGCAATCTGCCGCACTCCGGAGGCCTCGACCGCGTACCCCAGAAGGTTCCACGGAAATCCCGTGATCAGATAGGTCCGAGCCAATTCCATCGCCACCCAAAGAAACGGGCTGGCAGCCAACGCCCATCCCGGGGAGCGGCGTGCCGCCCACCCCATCGCCAGGCCGAAGCCGCCAAAGAACGACGAGTCAATGATGACGAAAAGAATCAGAACCCCCACGGCCAGCGCCGGGGCCAGGCGCCCGTAAACTTCCATCACCTCCACGAACCAATAGCAGCTTCCGGCGAAAAAGCAGGCGCCACACAAATATCCGAGCAGAAATGCCTGCTTCAGCCGCTTTTCACCCGCCAATGCCACGAGCATGGGCAGGCAAGCCACCCACACCAGGCCGGGAAGATGAATCTTAGGGAAGCACGCTACCAGCAGGAGACCACTGAGCGCGCAGGCCACCAAACGTGTGGAAGTTTTCTCGAACAGATTGGCGAGCGATTCCTGGGAAAGTTGGGGCGATTCACGGTGCGGCATCAGACGGTCATTGATCCCTGAAGTGAAGGTAGACCTTCCAAACTGCTGAGGAAAGATCACCAACTTGATCCCCGTAGGGGATCGATTGAATAGGGGGGCAACGCCCCCGGATGGGAGTTTATACCTTTTCCATGTGGGGCGCACTTATTAGCTGAGGTCTTTGGTGGCCCAGTTCAGAAGGCAGGTCGCCGCTCAAGCTGCTTCGAGATGCATGTACAACGCGGCGGGTGAGATTACGGGCTTGCAGAATGTTTGCGTGGGATCGGGGTGTACGAACCCGCAGGAGAGTTACTTCTACAACACGCGCCTACAGACGGCGGTGGCGGAACTTGGTACCTCGACCACCCACTCGGCGGATTCCTGCCGGGTGTTCAATTACTACCCGGGTGTCGCGAACGCCGGCGCTTGCTTGGAATCGCCGTCCAATTGGCCACAAGGCCGGCTGGCGCAAGGCGAGCGCAGCCCTGCGATTTAGTGTGGATCAAGGCCGCCGGTCCATGGTCAAGACGGACGAATCGTTCAGATAATAGAATCGGAAGCTCGACCAGGGCCATTGATCGGGGGAGTTTACCAGCCTTCTCTTCACGGGGTTGCTGTGCATGTAGCGGAGTTTCTCAAGGCGCTTTTTCTCCGTGAAAACGTTAAAGGGGACATAGCGCCTCTGCCACAGCCGATCGTGCGAATCGCTGTGCACAGTGGGCGGCAGTGGCAACCGCGCGAGCATGGTGCGGCACCGGGGCTGGTGTTGATTCCTGGCAAGGGCGGCGAGAATCTGCTGCGCGGACCGCTTCTTCAGTTCCTGCATGAAGTGGACGGTATCCTCGGCGGGTTGAGGTCTGATCAGCAGGTGAAAGTGCTCAGGCCTTAACACCCAGCCGATCAGGAGGAAGCCGGTTTCCTGGCGGACTTGCCGCAGCGTCTCGACAAAGGTCGAGCAGAAGCGCTGACACGTAAATAGGCGGCTGCGGCGATAGGCGCAGGTGGTGATAAACTGCAATTGGCCGGGCTCGAAATGGCGTCCGTAAATCGGCACAATAGGACTATCGGCGGGTATGGACAGAGACGTGAATCGCAGAGCTGGGCCCGCTCTGCCCCAGCCAGGGGTTCCTCAGTTTGTTGCGCCACTGTTTTTATCTGCGTCCGTACTCCGTGACCTCTGTGCCTCTGTGGTGAATCCTTCTTGGGTTGCGGCTCCGCCGCGCCGCGCTACCTGCTCGCCTGAAACGATAATGAGCCGCAGGGCTGCGCCCTGCGCCAGCCCCCCCATCGCGGCAGGAGGCTGCGCTACCTGCTTGGGGTGTCATTGAAGGAGTCGCGGTGACTGAGGCTTTATGGTGTCGCACTGAAGAATCCTCTGAGTATCCGGCGTCCGGCCCTCAAGGCCAGCAAGAGCATTTTCCACACCGACGCACATCCCCTGGTTTCTCGTCGTTCGGCCCAGTTCCTCCAGCGCGGCGATAGACCGTGGGTCGCGGATATCTGTCAGGGTCTCCAAGCCCAGCCCCTGAACGTTTAAGTAGGGAGACTTCAACCACTCAAGTCCCTCCTCAAGACCCGCCTTAGGATCGCCCAGGATTCTCCGTCGATACTTTAGTTGTAGGAACAGCAGAGCCATTCGCTCATATTGAACTTTTGGGGGGTGCGGCTCACCGGGGAACAGTTCTCCGAGCGAGCGGTCGAGCTGAGAAAGTTCTGGTACCAAAACGGCCTTGTAAAACTCTGGGAACCGGCTGCTCACATTCTGAGGCTGCCCGTTAGTAAAACTATAAATGTCGCACCAGTAAGTGGGAATCGCCAAGTTCAGCGCCTCGGAGGAGATGACTTCGTGGATTCCGCTTCCGTCGAGGTCCGCGAGGTACCAAGCCAGTGGCCCCGGCGAATCAATCTCAAACGAGGTGTCCCAGTAGCCATCCCCTGTTGCCGGACATACGACGTGGCGGTCATAACCCGCCCGAATCCCGAAAACCGCCACCAGGCAGAACTCCCTGGGTCCAAGCTGGGCGAAGCGAAATTCGCCCAAGGAGGGCAGGTCGTTCGCTTGCCATCCCAGCGTAGGCGCGAGGAAGGCAAGAACCTCTTTGCTCGGTAGCCGGTTGGCAGCGTAAGCCGCCTGCGCCGACTGTGGCCATTGAAAACTTGCATGACCTTCCACGCGCCGCGCGCGGATGGCAGCGAGGGGAGCCGCCCCCAGCACCACCAATCCCAGGGCCGCACAAACTGACTGTACCGCCCCGCTATTCAGGTTGAATCTCATTGCGAACCCCCGGTAGGTCTTACCCCGCACGCACCATTACAGCATGGTACCACGGGGGCAATATCCTCGCGGACCTCCTTATTCAGCCTGAGGCTTTCCCAGCAGCCGAGCACGGCGAGCCAAGGCCAGTTTTGCGGAGTCACCATAAACTGGCGAACCGGATAGCTTGTTTAGCTCTTGGCTGGCGGCCGGGGAGGGCATTTCCGCCAATGACCAGATGCCCATGGTCACAAGGTGTGACACCTTGGACCGGGCCCAGGCGAGTGCTTCGTCCAGCCCGGCGTTCGTGTGCCCCAGTACGATTCGTTCGAACTTGAGGCGCACATACTCGATTTCTGCGAGCGGGTAGCGCGGAGGTGGGCGTGGTTTGCCCTCCTCCGCGGTTCTTAACATGATAACGTATACATATCTATTAATACCCGATGGCGAAGAGCCGCAGACGAACGCAAATAACGCGTACGTCTGTCCTACCCGCTTGGAGTACATGAAGAAGTTTAGGTAGCAGGCGGAAAGGTTGTAGGGGTACGGCTTGCCGTACCCTGTTGGTTCGGTCACACGATAAAGAAGAGGGTACGGCAAGCCGTACCCCTACAACCGGGGCGGCAGAGCCGCAACCGAAATGTGCCACGGCCATCTTGGCCGTGCCCCTTCACGGGCGGGACGCCCGTGGCACATCGCCGGCCGAACGCTGTTCGGCCCTCCACATGGTAGGGAAATTCTTGCCAAAAAAAGAATTTACGGTATTGCAATGCAGACCTGTTTTGGAGGTCTGCGGTTCGTCCCCGATCGAGCATACAAAGCCTCACCGCGGACAACCCCACTTACGTCAGCACCACCCCGGGGTCAGCACCACCCTGGCGCTCGGCGCGCCACCCCTCCTCATCTGAGGAGGGGAGTTCTTAAGAACACTGCTGTCTTCAACCCAAAATCCAAAATAGTCAGTGGCGAATGAACGGCTTGAATCCTTCCTTGGCAAGTCTGGCGCGCACCTTTTCGGCGTCCTCGCGAGTTTTGAAGGGGCCCACCTGCACACGGAAGAGATTATCGTCGGCGTGGGCGTATTCGGGCGACACGAGAAAAACCGGGTAGCCCCGCCCTTTGAGGATACCGACCAGAGCTTCGGCATCCTGCTTGGTACGCAAGGCGGCGACCTGGAGCGTGACGCCCGAGCCCACCTCATCCGGCGTCGCCACGGGCGCAGGTGGCGGATTTGTTTCCGTGGTTTTTGCCGGCGCTTCCGGCGCCGGGGGCGTCGTTGCCGCGGCGGCACTGGCCGGGGCTTTGGCGCCCGGTTCAGCGGGTTTAGCTTCCGAGCCCCCGGGCGGCGTCAAGCCCGCATCCGGAGCGGGGTTGGCGGGCATCTGCCCTGCCGCCGGCCCCGGGGGCGTAGCCGGCAGGGTCTCCACAGGCGGGTTCACAATGGGCGGGATAGCCGCAGGGGCCGGCACAACCTCCGCGGCGGGGGTTGAGCGGAAGATCCGTTCATTGAACCCCACCAGGAATCCCAACGAGAAGAATGCTCCACACACTGCCACCCCGATGAGAAACAAGAGGATGAGGTGTCGCGCGGAAAGTCCCCTCTCCTCCTGCGCTCGCCTGCCCGTTTCCACGATGACTCTCCTCGCCCACGAAATTCTGCTGAAGATTCGGTAGTGACGATTTTGAAGTGGCACAGGCGTCCCGCCCGTGTCCAGTCACGGCCAAGATGGCCGTGCCACAACAAAATGAGCCACTACCGAAGATTCCACCGGCTTGATTCCGTTACTTCTTCTCTCCAGCCACCCCCGGCGGGTTGAGCATCTTGCCCATAAGAGCGGTAACCAACTCCACCGGAACGGGGAAGACCACCGTAGTATTCTTTTCGGTCCCGATCTCCACGAGCGTCTGGAGATATCGCAGGGTGATGGCGATGGGTTCCTGGGCGATGACCGCGGCGGCTTCGGCGAGTTTCGTGGACGCCTGGTATTCGGCGTCGGCGTGGATAATCTTCGCCCGGCGCTCGCGCTCGGCTTCGGCCTGCGCGGCGATGGCGCGCTGCATTTCCTGCGGCAAGTCCACCTGCCGCACTTCCACCTTTGTCACCTTGATGCCCCAGGCCTCGGTATGCTCGTCCAGGATGGATTGCAGCCGATTGTTAAGCTTCTCACGCTGGGAGAGCAGATCGTCCAGCTCCACTTCGCCCAAAACCGAGCGCAAGGTGGTTTGCGCCAACTGCTCGACGGCGTAACGGTAATTCTCCAGCTCCACGAATGCCTGCTGTGCGCTGATGACGCGGAAATAAACAACCGCATTGACTTTCAGTGAAACGTTATCCCGAGTGATGATGTCTTGTGGGGGCATATCCCACGCCACAACGCGGAGGGAAACCCGCACCAGCTTATCGATCGGCCAGAGAATGAAAATCAGCCCCGGCCCCTTGTCGGGCTTCTGGAGCCGTCCCAGGCGGAAGATCACCGCCCGTTCGTACTCCCTCAGCACGTTCAAACACCCTGAAACCCACATGAAGATGATGACCACCACGACGACATAGCCCAGCTCCATAAAAACCTCCTATCCGCAATTCCTGCGGCGCGACAACCTACGTATCAAATCATAAACTTCCGCGGCTCCTGGGGCCGTCGTACTGCCATGACGGGCATTATTCCCCTCGACGGTTCGAGAGCATCTACCGGTACGCTCTCCCTAATCCCAATTGGTTACGAAGTCTACCGGGTTTCGGGCGCCGACTCAACTACCAAGGTCAGGCCCTCAATCTCGCGTACTCGAACTCGCGCCCCTTGGGGGATTCGCCCGGCGGCGCGAGCCTCCCACAATTCGCCGCGCACCATGACTTTCCCCGCCGGGTCAAGGTCGGTATGCGCGACGCCCACCAAACCGACCATTCCCGCCTCGCCGGTCACCGCTTTGCGCCGCTTGGCGGCAATGGCGAAACGGAGCAAGACGATCGTGATGGCGCCCAGGGGCAGGGCCACGCTCAGGGCCGTGGCCAGGTGAATGCGTGCCTCGGGCCAGGGCGAGCGGACCAGAATCAAAGCCCCCAGCACCAGCGCCACAATCCCTCCCGCTGCCAGGACGCCGTGCGATGTCAATTTGGCCTCGAGCGCGAACAGCGCCAGGGCGGTGAGGATCAGCAGGAGTCCGGCGTAATTGATGGGCAGAAGATTGAAAGCATAAAGCGCCAGCACCAGCGAGATGGCGCCCACCACGCCGGGGGCCACCATGCCCGGATGGGTAAACTCGATGTACAGGCACAGCAACCCGATCGCACCCAGGATGAAGGCGATATTGGGATCGGCCACCCAGGCGAGAAAGCCCTCGAATCTCGACATGGTATAAGGCTCGACCTCGGCATTGGCCAAGTGCAGCGTCGTACTGGCGCCGTTGAATCGTTCGACCGCCCTGCCATCGAATTTGGCAAAGATCTCGCTGGGTGACCCGGCCACCGCGTCAATCAGCTTGTCGTCGAGCGCTTCCTTATCGGTGAACGAAGTGCTCTTGAGGACCGCTTGTTCCGCCAGCGCCACATTCCGCCCGCGCTTCTGGGCGATCGACCGGATGTAAGAGGCTACGTCGCTTTCAATTTTCTCCTCCATGGTCTTGCCGACGTCGCCTCCGAACATCAGCACCGGATGGGCGGCTCCCGTGTTCGTACCCGGGGACATCACGGCGAGATCTCCGGCCAGGAGAACAAAGAAGCCCGCCGAAGCGGCGGTCGCTCCACTGGGCGCGACATAGGTGATCACCGTGGCGCGCGACTCATAGATGGCGTGCACGATTTCCTGCATCGAGGTCACCAGCCCGCCGGGCGTGTTTAACTCCAACAGGATGGCGTCGGCATTATGCTCGTTGGCGTAATGGATGCCCCGTATCACGTATTCCGCGCTCACCTGGTGGATCATCGTGTCGAGATTGATCACCACCACGCGCGGCCGCGGCTGGCCGGCGCGAACGGGATTGGAAGGTAAGGCGGTAGCAAAAAAAACGGCGAGCAAGAGCGCAGGACGAAGGGTTTTGGTGATCAAGGTGTTTTCCTGGGAGCCGCAGCCCCGCCATGAATCTGCTCGACCAACTGTTCAGCTTCGCGGTTGCGGGGGTCGAGATCCAAAGCCGCCTGGCCCTGGGAGCGTGCCAGTGCCGGCTGATTCAGCGAGAGATAAACGCGCGCCAGTGACAGGTGCGCCTCGACGGTATCCTTGAGCTTGAGGGAAGCTTGCAATTCCGCGGCCGCTTCCTGATGTTTGCCCTCGGCCTCGAGCGTCTGGGCGAGCAGCACGTGCCCTTGCGGGTCAGCGGGAGCCCAGGAGACAGCTTCCGATATCTCCCGCTCCGCCTCCGCGTAACGCTTTTCCTCGAAGAACTTCTTCCCCAGAGCCAGGTGCGCGCTGCTGTGTTCCTGGGGAGAAGCGTTGGCCAGGCGCCGCTCCAAGGCATTGTGGAAAGTCAACTCCAACAACCGGAAGGCCCGGCCATTATAATTCTTCTTGATCCGAGGCTGGGGGAGCACCTCGATCGGGTGCTCCGCGGCGATGCCCACATCGTGTTCGGTCAACCAATTCAGCTCTTGCTTCTCCGCGGCCGCATCTCCCACCCTCCCCAATATCACCGACAGCAACATATGAGCCTCGAAATCATCCTCATTCGCGTGCACGGCCTGGCGAAGAGACTCCGCCGCATCCTGGTAGCGCTTCTCATACCATAGAGCCACGCCGCGGTTGAAGCAAAAATCCGCGTCGGAGGGATCGCTCCCATAGGCGCGCTCGAAATACGCCAAAGCCTCGGCATAGCGGCCGCGGCGGGCCTCCAGAACCCCCAGGTTGTTCGCGACTTCGTCCAAAGGAAGTTCCTTCCAAAGAGATTCGAACTCCTTTTCTGCGGTCTGCTCGTGCCCCAGGAAAAACTCATCCACGGCACGGAGGAAGAGCGACTCGTCATAGTCAGGGTCGGGCTCGCCGAGCTTGCGCAACCATAGGGCGGAATTGGCATAGTCCTTCTGTTCGAAATAAAACCGGCCGAGGGCAAAGGCCGCATGATGGTCGGAGGGATCCAGGCGATCCGATTCCTGGAAGAAATGCAATCGGCTGGTATCCTCCGTCGCCAACAGCCCGCGGATGTAATTCTCGAAGGCGTCCAGGCGAATGTCGTGAAAGCGCCGCCGGAAATCTTCTTCCTTCCCCACGGTGAAGCTGCCGTCGTGTTCCGCCAGCAAGCGCCACGCGATCTGCGTCTGGACATCCACCAAGTCCGTCAGGTCTCCCGAGACCTCCAGGGGTGGGGAGAGTTTCAGATGGCGAACATCCAGAAATTGCGCGCGGGCCTCCAGGCGATTGTCGGTAACCTGGAAACTCCCCAGGATGGCCCAGTCCACGCCCAGGGTTTGCGCCACTTTGAACTCGCTGGCTAAGGTCAACGGTGTGTCGATGGGTATGCCGAGCTGCGTGTAGGCGGCGTTGCGTTCGTCACGATCGAGGAGGTAATTGTCAGGTTGTGCCAGGCGGGTGGAAATGACTTCGGCAAAGCTTTCCGAAATCCAGTTCAGATCCGCGCGCGAGCTCTGGTTTTCAAAGGGGAAAACCAGGGCAGTCCGCACCACCGATGAGCCCTGAAGCTGCCCGGAGCAAAGCAGCACAAACAGAAGGAATCCGACGACTCTTCGCATGGAACCTCAAACCGACTTGACCATTATAGCACTGCGCGGGGCGAGGGCTGCCGCCCGGCGGTAGTGTCCTAATTCGAGATGTAGCGCCGGGCTTTAGCCCGGCATGTGCCGACCTATAGGTCGGCGCTACGTCAAATTAGGACAGTACCCGCCAGGCCTGCGCTCGCCGGACTCAGTCTTTGATGGGCACGGGAGGGTTCTTCATCAATTCTATAAATGCCGGGTGTTGGCTGATCTTCTGAAAGTCGGGGTCTGCCTCAACCCGCTTTTGATCGGCGAATCCATCTTCAAAGGCGCGCCGGAGGTAGCGAACCGCCTCCTCAGCCCGTCCAATCGAGGCAAAAGCTTTCGCCATGTAAAAGTAGAATTGAGTATCCGTTCCCCGGGCCCGGACGATCACTCCCAGGGATGACTGCTCGGTCAGGACATTCGGATCAATGCCCAGGGCGACACGATACTCCTCCACCGCCTCGGGATACTTCTTCAAGTGGTAATACGATGTGCCCAGGTTTAGATGGAATGCGGCGTCCTTGGGCCGCAGCTCGATGGCCCGCTGGTAGTATTTCACCGACCTCCCAAACTTGTTCTCCATGAAATAGATCGATCCGATGTTGTTCCAGGCCTCGGCGTAGTCTTTGTTCAAGTGAGTGGCGTTGCGATAAGCTTTGACGGCGGTGTTGTATTTCAACTGCTGCTGGTAGGCTATCCCCAGTTTGTTCCAGGTCAGAGCGTTCTTAAAGTTGCCTTGCTTTAAAGCCCGGTAATAATAATCCGCCGCCTCGCCGTAATTTTTCCTCGCCATGAAGATGTCGGCTCGATCTTCCAGACTGAGGGACCTGGGAGGCGGGGTGGGTGTTTGTGGTGAAGCCACCGCCGGCGCCGGCGGCCCCTGGTCGGGACGGGAGGGAACCACCTGCACTTCCCCCCGAGCGGCAACCGATGCGAGCACTAGTAGAAAGGTGACAAGCAGAGCTTCGGTTGGTGATTTGGCCTTCATACGTCGGCCTCGCTTATGCGAGAGAATCCGTGCGGATCGCGGAGTTCGAAACTGGCTTCTTCACCCCTCGGGCTGCGATTTCTTTTGCGCATCCGGAGGGGGCGTGGGCTTGGAATTCTTGCCCTTGAAGATCGAGATGAATTTCCTCAGTACACCACCTTTCTTCTTTTCGGCCGGCTGCGGAGGGGCGTTAGGGTCGGGTGCGGCCGGTAAAGCATGGCCATCCCCCACGGGAGGAGTCGTGGCAGCAACGGGCACCGTGGTAGCGCTCCCGGAGTGGAATAGCCGGCTCAGAATTCCTCCTTTTTCCCGTCCCGGGGATTGCGCCTGCGGCTCCGTCCCTTCAATGAAGCACTCGTCCCGAACCACCAAGGACTCACCACCGCTGGGAAGGGTGGCCGATATTTCGACGGGAACCGTAACAATGCCGGGCGGAGCTTCAAAAGGCTGCGCGTCGTGGTAGGCGGGGTTTTGGGTGGCCAGTTTCATGAACTCTGCCCAGATGGGAAGGGCCGAGGCCGCTCCCGTCAATTTGAGTTCGCGATCATCGTCGTAACCCACCCAGGCCACCGCCAGCAGATTGGAAGTGAAGCCGGCGAACCATCCGTCATGGGACGTTCCCGTCTTCCCGGCGGCAGGCAGCGTGAACCCACGGCTGCGGACGCCGGCACCCGTACCATTGTTGACCACGCTCTCCAGCAGGTTCACCATGAGATAGGCCACGCGCGGATCCAGCACCTGGCGACTTACCTCCGTGCTTTGCCACAGCGTATGCCCGGAAGCGTCATTGACCGCCAGAATGAACCGCGGTTCCACGTAACGCCCCTCGTTCGAGAAGATGGTGTAAGCGCCCGCGATTTCCAGCGGCGTGGCCACGTACGCTCCCAGCGCGATGGCCGGCGTGGCCAGCAAATCCGTATTGATGCCTGCCGCCACGGCCAGATTTCGTACCTTATCGTATCCCACCATTTCCGCCAGCCGCACCGTGGCCACGTTCAACGAGTACATCAACGCTTCCCGCAGGCTGACCAGCCCGTGGTATTCGTGTTTGTAGTTTTCCGGTTCGTAAACCTGATCGGCGAATTGGAAAGTCGTGGGTTCGTCGTTGAGCCTGGTGGCCGGCGTGACGAGCGGCTGGGAGCCATCCACTCCGGAGCTGAGGGCGGCGGCATACACGAACGGCTTGAAGGAAGACCCCGGCTGGCGTTTGGCCAGGACATGGTTGAGTTGGCTGCGGCCGTAATCCCGCCCTCCCACCAGCGCCTTCAGCCACCCGGTATGGGGATCGAGCACCACCAGCGCCATCTGCGGTTGCAGGGGATCAGCCGGGGCAGCATCCTTGGCGGCTTTGGGCTTCTTCACCTGCTTGTCGAGCTCGACCGTACCCGCGCGCGTTCCCTCGGAAGCGGCCTCTTGCACGTCCAAGTCCAGGGTGGTGTAAATCCGGTAGCTCTGGGAAAGCAAGTCGTGCTCGGTGAATTGCGAGAGCAACTGATCTTTCACCATGTCGACGAAGAAAGGCGCCTGCGTGCCCTCGACGTTCCGCATCACCACGCCCAGGGGGGCGGCATTGGCTTTCTCCGCCTCGGCGGGGGAGAGCAAACCAAGCTCCAGCATGCTGCGCAGCACAAAATTGCGGCGCTCCAGAGCCCGGGCGGGGTACTTATACGGCGAATAAATGTTCGGCCCGCGAATCACCCCGGCCAGCAGGGCGGCTTCGGGAGCGTCCAGGCTACTCACATCTTTGTTGAAGTAAGCGGTCGCCGCTTCGCCGAATCCGTAAATGGAAAAACTCCCCCGCTGGCCCAGGTAGATCTGGTTCGCATAGAGTTCGAAGATCTGTTCCTTCGAGAGGCGCTGCTCGAGCAGCATCGCCAGGAAAACTTCCGTTATTTTGCGAGTCATTTGGCGCTGCGGGGTGAGACCGAAAATATTCCGCGCCAATTGCATGGTCAACGTACTGCCGCCTTGCACGATTTCATCCTTGCGGAAAAAGTCGTGCAAAGCGGAAGCGATGATGCGGTAGAAATTCACCCCGTGATGGGAAAAGAAACTATGATCTTCCGCCGCCACCACGGCATCGATCACGGACTTGGGAAGGTCCTGGTAACGCACCAGGCGCCGCTTGGAACGGGAACTATCAAAGAGGGTGGTGATGACTTGCGGTTCAAGTTGGTAGTTTTCCAGCGCCCCCGCGCCGGAAAGGGCGGCAATCGAGGCAATCCGCCCATCGCGGAATTCCAGCGCCGCCGGGCCTTCCTTCATGACCTCGCCCTGGAAGAAAGAGGCGGGCCCGGGCCGGATCTCCAGGCGATTGCCCACCAGGCGGTAAGTGCCCACCTGTGAGCCGCCCTCATATTCGGCGTACATCGCCTTCCGCAGTCGCACGGCGATATTTTGGGGCGACTGCGCCTCGCCGACCCAAACGGGTGTGGGCGCGGAAAACACCACGGAGGCGTTATTGAAGATGTCGCCGCTCAGCCGGGCGTCGATAACCCGCGACAACCGGACGTAGAAGTAAACGAAGGTCCCCACCGCCGCCACCAATAACAGCAAGGCGGCGCCGAGGAGAATTTTCCTCCCCGTCCGCGGGGGCGTTTTACCTATCCTCGCGGGCTTCAAACGCGCCCGTGGACCAGAGGGACCTCGCGATGCCGAAGATGGACGGAAAGGCACGGTTTATATCAACGACCGGTTCTCGGATGAGGGAGTAAAGTGGAGCTGCAGCGTGTAAACCTTTAAATCCACAGGGACATTGTAATCAATTTTGACACGGACGATGTTCTGGTTGGCTTCCACTGTCACCTCTTCCGCGGTTACGGGGAGACTCAAGTTTTCGGCCTCTACCAGGATGGCTTTTTGGATTCCCTCGGCCGGGGCACGCTGCGCCAGCCAGTAGGGTGTTTGGCTCTGAATGTAGTCCTGGAGTTGGTAATTGTTGACATAGACGGGAATGACCTTAATACCTGCATAGATCACCGCCGCGATAAAAGCGAGATAACATAGGGCTTTGAAAGTAATCCTGCCCGACTCAGATGGCCGCATCGTTTCCCTCCGTGGAAGGCACCTCCTTACCCGCTAGTGCCTTGCGCGTAATGCCGGCACAATAGAGTCCAGCTTAACATCCTGAATTTGCTTTGTCGAGCGGCGGAAGATCTCTGCCAAGCCTTGTTCGAACTTGCGTTTGCCCAGCGTGATGCGCTCCGGTACGCCGATCAGATCCGCGTCCTTGAATTTCACGCCCGGCCTTTCGCTGCGATCGTCAAAGAGCACGTCAATCTTCTGGGCGAGCAGGTCGGCGTAAAGCGTCTCCCCGGCGGCCCGCAGCCTCGCGTCGTCCATGTTGGCGACCGTCAGGATCACCTCGAACGGCGCGATGGAGGGCGGCAGAAACATGCCGTCCGCGTCGTGGTTTTGCTCCACCGCGGCGCTCAGAATGCGCTCCACGCCAATCCCGTAAGAGCCCATGACCAGCGGAACCTCGCGGCCGTTTTCGTCGAGCACGGTGGCGTGCATGGTCTCGGAATAGCGCCGTCCCAACTTGAAGATGTGGCCCAGCTCGACGGCAATACTGATGCGCAAGGGCTTGCCGCAGCGCAAGCAGAGGTCGCCGGCGGAGACCGCACGCAGGTCGCGATACTCCGGCGTGAAGTCCCTGCCCGGAGTCACGTTCCGTAAATGCGTGTCGTCGCGGTTGGCCCCGGCGATCATATTCTTCCTGCCCTCCAGCGCCCGGTCAGCGAGAATCCTGACGCCCTTTAAGCCCACCGGACCAAGCGAGCCCAGGTGCGCCCCGTGCAACGCCAGGGCCTCCTCCGGGGTGGCCGGCCGGAAAACGTCGGTGCCGAGCGTCGCCGCCAGCTTGGTCTCACTGAGGGTATGGTCACCGCGCACCAGGATGACGATAGGGACGCTGTCCCCCACGAAAACCAGGGTTTTGATCAAGCGGTTGGCGTTCTCGCCCGTAAACTTCGCGAGGTCGTCAATGGTCTTGAGGCCAGGCGTGGCGAAAGGCTCCGGCGCGGCGTCCCCCGGCAGGTCGTCAACCTTCGGCGCCTTCCCTTCCGCCTTCTCCAGGTTTGCGGCATAACCACATTCGCACAAGGCGATGGAATCTTCGCCGGCGTCGGTGGGCGCGGTGAATTCATGCGAGTGCGTTCCCCCCATCGTCCCCGAGTACGCTTCCACAATCGCGTACTTCAGCCCGCAGCGGTCAAAGATGCGGCGATAGGCGTCATAGTGCCTGCGGTAGCTCACGTCCAGCCCGGCGTCGTCCAAGTCGAAGGAATACGAATCCTTCATCCAGAATTCCCGCAGGCGGAGCAATCCTGACTTGGGACGCGGCTCATCGCGGAATTTTTCCTGAATCTGGTACCACATTTGCGGGAGTTGCTTGTACGAGCGCAGTTCGCCGCGCGCGATGTTGGTCATTTCCTCTTCGTGCGTCACGCCCAGGACCATTTCATGATCGCTCCGGTCCTTGAACTTATAAAGCAACGGGCCGTAAGCGGCGTAACGTCCGGACTCCTTCCACAGCTCCGCGGGGTTGAGCGCCGGCAGGTGGAATTCCTGCGCGCCGATGGCGTCCATCTCCTCGCGAATGATCTGCATGATCTTCAGGAGCGACCTTCGCGCCAAAAAGAGATGCGCGTACACCCCCGCCACCACCTGTCGAATGTAACCCGCCCGCAGCAGGAGGCGGTGACTGGGGACATCCGCTTCCGCGGGATCTTCCCGCAACGTGGGGATGAAAACTTGACTCCAGCGCATGAGTTCGTCCTTTCGTTTCTAGCGGTCAGCTCTCAGTAATCAGCTTGTCTGTTCCTGTTCGCGCCGACGGCTGAATACGGACGGCTAACGCCCGTAAATTTGAATCCGTCATTGTTGAAGATGTGGTCACATGTTGTCAAGGAACGCGCGGCAGAGTAGTGGTGTCATTTGGAAGTGGCACCGGCGTCCCGCCGGTGAACGGTCACGGCCAAGATGGCCGTGACACAGCAAGTGGTTAAAGGCATCCGCAAGCCCGCGTAGCGGGCGTGGTCATTTAGCCCACGGCGACAGCCGTGGGATCACGATAGAATATGAAATTCGTCAGCCCCCTTAGGGGCGGCATCCTGAGATTTATCCCACATAAAAAGCGCGGTCCACTACCTAACCCTTCTTTGCGGTCAACCTCGTTCAAACATCAGCCAGGGGACGTATGCGTCACCCGCGAGGTAAGCCAGATGCCAGCGCTCCACGGGAAAGCCCGCCAGGGGCCGTGGCTACCATAGCGGTGGAGAAAGAGCGGTATCCCCGCATCACTGCCCAGGAATGGGAGGCGCGTGAGCCGGTGCGCCAGCTTTTGGAAAATATTCTGACGCGGCAGGTGGAGCTTTTCGGGGCGCAGCGCTAAGTCACCCTGCGAGAGTCCCTGGCGGGTCCGTCGCCTTACGAGCGCGCCGAGGAAATCGCACCCGCGCATGCCAACGCGATGCTCATGCAGAGGATGGAAGATTCCAATTTTCGTCAAGTCGTGCGCGTGACGAGCTTGCTCCTGAGGATTAAGCGCCAGGAACGTCAGATGGAAGCTTTCGAAGAGGATGATGAAAAACCCTGGCGTCGCCGTGGTTTCCGACGATATTGATGAAACTAAGCGAGTTATGTTATTTTCTCGCGATGTTGTTGAAAATACATGAAGTTATTGGAAATTTACCGACACCAGATGCACCTTTCATTCCCCCTTCTGCATCATATTGTTGAAAGCCCGCGCGGGTCACCGCACCGCTGTTTCGATTGATCTTTACAAACTTAACACGAAACATCCAAATTTCAACCTATGTTTATCATGCTTATAAAATATGGCATGAAATCGTGTAACCCTACTCTGTGGTCTTTCGTATTACGAGGTGTTAAGGGGAATTGAAAGATGAACCCAAGATTGACTCAAGGCAAAACGACAAGGTTAGGGTTGAATCAGCAGGCCGAGGCCGAGCTGGTTACTCAGGGCAAATTGTCATCGAGGAGGACGACGATGCGAAACAAACTATTCTCTCTACCGCTGTTCCTGGTCCTGGCCAGTGGGGTGGTCTGGGCCGGAGAACCGCCTACGGCCGACGTACAGACGGCCACGGATATCGATTCCCGCCTTCACCACACGCAGGTCTTCAAGCACGGTGAAGTCCAGGTGACGTACGCGAATGGCGTTGCCACGCTCACCGGCACAGTGGATAACCTGGGGAGCAAACTGGACGCGGAGAAAGCGGCGCGCAAGGTCAAAGGTGTAACCCAGGTCGTGGACAACATTCAAGTGGCGGCCCCGGACGTATCTGACGCCCAGATCATCCGGCAAGTGCAGCACGAGGTCTTGACCTATCCCTTCTATTCGATTTTCGATAACGTGAACTTTCAGGTGGAAAATGGGAACCTGGTCGTGAACGGGCAGGTCACTCTACCCGTCAAGAAGAGCGACATTGGAAACATCCTGATGCGCGTTAAGGGAGTGGCGACGCTCGTCAACAATCTGGAGGTCTTACCCACCTCCATGTTCGATGACCGCCTGCGGATGCAGTTGGCGCGGGCGATTTATGGCGATCCATACTTTGTGCATTACCGTGTCCAGGCGAATCCCCCGATTCATATCATCGTGAAGAACGGGAACGTGACCCTGGAAGGTGTAGTGGCCACGACGCTGGACCGGACCAAGGCTGAAATGGCAGCCCGCGGCACCGGGCTCTCCTTCTCCGTGGTGGATAACCTTCAAGTGGAAAGCCCAGTGAAGAACAGTTAACCGCTTGCTCGGACGCTTCACATGCCTGCGCTGTGCAATTTCAGCGCAGGCATTTTTTTTGAGGCGCGGAGGGCCTTTGCCCATTCATCAATGTTGCTCAGTCTCGTCTTCGGGAAGACCGAAAGCGAAAAGCGCGCTGCCCGCAGCGATCGCCACATATTGCTTGCCGTCGATCGCATAGGTCATCGGCGAGGCAGTGATGGCCGCGCCCACCTGGAAGTGCCACAGGTCTTTCCCCGTCTGCGCGTTCAACGCGGTCAAGTTGCCGTCGATATCTCCAGCGAAGACCAATCCTCCCGCCGTTGACAGGGTGCCTGCCCACGGTGGGGAATAGAGTTTAAACTCCCAAGTCTTCTCGCCCGTTTGGGGGTCAAAAGCCCGTACCGCTCCCCAACCCCTTTCACCCCGAAAGGGAATTCCGGCGCTGCCGATAAAACGTTGCCCTTCCGCGTAGGGCGGGGGCGCCGCGGTGTACAGGTCACACTGCTCACGGGTCGACACATAGACCAACCCTGTCTGTGGATTGTACGAGGGCGAATACCAGTTCGTCCCTCCGGGGCTTCCGGGGCAGACAAAGCTGCTCTCCGAAAGTGGATGGTCCATGTGTTCGACCACGGGCCTGCCCCCCGGGCCGATCTCTTTGGCCCAGGTAACCTTCACGAAGGACTTCGCCAGCAGAAACTCACCCGTGATTCGATCCAGAACGTAGAAGAAGCCGTTACGATTGACCTGGACCAGAAGCTTGCGCGGCCGGCCCTTCCAGTCGGCGTCCAGAAGGATGGGGATTTCGGTGGCGTCGTAGTCGTACACGTCATGTGGCGTAAATTGGAAATACCACTTGAGTTTGCCGGTATCGGCGTCCAACGCCAGCATGCAATCGCTATAGAGATTATCCCCCTGGCGCGCGCCGCCATACATGTCGGGGCCAGGGTTGCCGGTCGGCCAGTAGATCAAGTTCAGATCCGGATCGTAGGAACCGGTGATCCAAGCTGGCGCACCTCCCGTTTTCCACGAGGTGCCCGCCCAGGTTTCAACCCCGGGCTCGCCGGGAACCGGCACCGTGTAATGGCGCCAAGCCCGCTTCCCGGTGTTCGCGTCGTAGGCGTCAATGAATCCCCGGACGGCAAATTCCCCTCCCGAAACACCGATCACGATTTTGTCTTTGACCAGCAGCGGCGCGACGGTAAAGGTATAGCCTCGGTGATAATCCGCCGCTTGCACGTCCCACATGACATTTCCTGTTTTCGTATCGAGGGCGATCAGGTGAGCATCGAGAGTCGCCATGTAAAGGTTGGACCCGAAAATCGCCATCCCGCGATTAACCCGGCCGCAACACGTCGGCAACTTTGCCGGGAGGGCTCGCTGGTAACGCCAGATGGCCTTCCCGGTGCGCGCGTCTAAAGCAAATGCCGTATCTTCCGGCCCGGTTCCGTAAAGGATGCCATCCACGACCAGGGGCGTAGTCTCGAATATCCCTCTTTCGGCGATTTGATAAACCCATTGCGTTTGGATTCGCCTGACGTTGCCGGCATTGATCTGAGCCAAAGGGCTATGTCGCCAGCTTGCGTAGCTGCCGGAGTAGGTAAGCCAATTCTCCGGCTCCTCGGTGGCTTTGCGCACACGTTCCGAGGTGATTTGCGAAAAAGCCGGAACGGCGGCACATACCATGAAAACGCTGACGGCGATTCGATCTCTCCCCAGGCGCATCATTGTTCACCCAATTGTGGTTCAGGAGCCTTGACCGGCGGGATCTTCGCCAGTCCCCCGCCCCGCATTTCACTTGCCTGTAAACTTTGCAGGTAAGCCAGAAGGTCTTGGAGTTCTGCCCGGCTCAGTGCATTTTCGTCATAGGCAGGCATCAAAGATTTTCGTTCATGCACGACCTCCTGGAGGTCCTTCTTCATGAACATATGCAGCTCGCCACCGACATCCATCATTTGCAGTGAGTAGTTATCCTCATTTCTGGGCACACCCGTGATGCGCTGGCCGTCGCGAGTCACTACGGTGACCGTATCGTAGACGACGGGGTCCGGAAGCTGAGCGCCCAATTGCTTCAGACCCTCCGACAAGTCCTTGCTGGGTTCTCGGATCGAATCGGTTAAGTACGAAATGGAGCGGGACGCCCCGACTCGCGAGAGGTCCGGCCCCAATCGCCCTCCCTGACCATTAACCATGTGGCAGCTCGAACAGTTTCCCTTCCCGAAGAAAAGGGCCTTGCCCTTTCCCCGGTCACCTGGGATCGGCGGAAGATTTACGGCCGACTGCGAGCGGATAAAGGCCAGGATCGCCCAGACCTGCTCATCAGAAAGCTCATTGGCGGGCATGGCGGTCCCGGCGATACCCTGGGTGACCGACTGGTAGAGGGCAGCGTCACTGTCACCGTGAATTCTCCGGCCCGAGATGAGATCCGGTCCTTGCGCTCCTCCATGAGCATCGAGCCCATGGCAGGGGGCGCAGCGCGTACGGAAATAAGCTCTCCCCAACTGGATGGCTTTGGGATCTCCCGCGACAGGGTTGTGCATCTCCTTCTCTTGACCGAGTACCCGCGCTGACGGAGTGTTCCAGCCCACAATAAGGGCCATCGCGAAAATCGCGGCGATAACGATTTGATGTTTAGTCAATCCGCGCACGACCGCCTACTCTTTCGCCAGGGCGGAAAACTGTTTACAAGCCTTTACAGCCCTTTAATTAAGAAGCAAGGGGAGCACGCGTCCTGGTCACTGCTCGGTTGGATCGGGCGACCCCTTGAATTCGTTGTTGGAAACTCTGATCCGAATTTTAACTCTGACCTGACCCGCCCAGAGTACACGCCGATCAGCTTTCGAGCAAGCGCTTTGAGCCTCGGGAGTGGCGCCATTTGGAAGTGGCACGGGCGTCCCGCGCGTGAACGGTCACGGCCAAGATGGCCGTTGCCACAACAAATGACCCCACCACCCAGATTCCGGTGCTGTCCTAATTTGACGTAGCGCCGACCTTTAGGTCGGCACATGCCGGGCTAAAGCCCGGCGCTACATCTCGAATTAGGACAGCACCCAGATTCCCGTGCACTGGACGTGGGCATCCGTTAGAATGCCAGGGGGGAATTTCTATCGGTCAGTTCAGGGATGTTGCGTGTGCCGGAAAAAACCCATATCGCTCTGGCGTCGGACGACGCGGGTCTTGAGCTGAAAGAAAAAGCCCGCGCCTACCTGACGCGCAAGGGAATTGAAGTCGAAGACTTCTGGAAAATTGACGCCATCGACGAACGCTCTCACGGGGAGAAAACTTTATGAATTCACCTGCACGCTCTCACCTCAGCCCACTCCACGCGGTAGACCCGGAAATCGCCCGCGCCATTGACCTGGAAACCGACCGCCAGGCGCGCACGCTGGAGCTGATCGCCTCCGAAAATTTCGTGAGTGAGGCGGTGCTGGAAGCCTTGGGCTCCGTAATGACCAACAAGTACGCCGAGGGCCTGCCCGGCAAGCGCTATTACGGCGGCTGCGAGTTCGTGGACGTGGCCGAGGAACTGGCCATCGAACGCGCCAAGAAACTATTCGGCGCGGAGCACGCGAACGTCCAAGCCCACTCCGGCAGCCAGGCGAACCAGTCCGTCTACATGACCGTGCTGAAACCGGGCGACACTCTCCTGGGCATGAGTCTTGCGCACGGCGGCCACTTGACGCACGGCCACCCGCTCAACTTCTCCGGCAAGATGTACAAGATTGTCTCTTACGGGGTCAGCAAAGACACCGAGACGATCGATTACCACGAGCTCGAACGCCTGGCCACGGAGCATCAGCCGAAGCTCATCCTGGCCGGGGCAAGCGCTTATCCCCGCCTTCTCGATTTCGAGCGCTTCGCCGCCATCGCCAAGCAGTGCGGCGCCGTGCTGATGGTCGACATGGCGCACATTGCCGGCCTGGTGGCGGCGGGGTTGCACCCGAGTCCCCTTCCCCACGCCGACTTCGTCACCACCACGACGCACAAGACCCTGCGCGGTCCGCGCGGCGGCGCCGTCTTTTGCAAAGCCCAATATGCTAAAGACCTCGACCGTATAACCTTTCCCGGCATCCAGGGCGGCCCGCTGATGCACGTCATCGCCGCCAAAGCGGTCTGCTTTCATGAAGCGTTGCAGCCGGAGTTTCGCGAGTATCAGAAGCAGATCCTCGCGAACGCCAAGGCGATGGCGGAAACGCTCGCCACGGAAGGATTTCGCATCGTCTCCGGCGGGACCGACACGCACTTGATGCTCGCCGATGTCTTCTCCAAAAAAGTCACCGGCAAGCAGGCGCAAGACACGCTTGAGCGCGCCGGCATCACCGTCAACAAGAATGCCATCCCCTTCGACACGAACCCGCCCGCGGTGGCCAGCGGCATTCGCGTGGGAACCCCCGCCGTCACCACGCGCGGCATGAAAGAACCCGAAATGCGGCAGATCGCCGGCTGGATCGCCGAAGTCCTGAGCCACATCGAGGATGAGTCCACGGTGAAAAAGGTACGCAGCCAGGTGGAATTACTGACGGAGAGATTTCCGCTTTACGAAAACCGGCGCGTGGGGGTGGTCAGATCGGTGTAACATTAAACTCGGTACGAGGAGGCGCAAAATGCGACAGGTTGTGATTTATCCAGGAGAGGGTGATTATTGGGTCGCGGAGTGCCCAAGTTTGCCGGGTTGCGTCAGCCAAGGCAAGACGAGGGAGGAGGCAACCCAAAATATCAAAGAGGCAATCCAGGGTTACGTTGCGGCTCTCGAAGAAGATGGCTTGCCGGTCCCCGAGGAGAGATTTGAGGTACTCGTGGTGGCCGTATGATCAAATTGCCTCGCGTCTCCGGCCGCGAATGTGTCAAAGCCCTTCAGAAACGAGCGTAGGCCGGACCTACCGAACAGATCCGCGCTACGCTTGCTGAGTCGGATACCGCTGGAAAGACCCCTCACCCGTCCCGCTCCGGCTGGTGAAAACGCCTCTCCCCAAGGGAGAGGGCTAAGTATTCAAATGGAGCGAGCGTAGCGCCATTATCGTAGGTCACCGGTATATATCTTTGCGATGGGCCACACGCAAAACCAAAACCGTCTGGGCATCATCATCAAGCCGGCAGACAATGCGATAGTCTCCGATTCGATATCGCCACAAACCCGCTTTATCACCGGTCAGGATTTTCCCGTTTTGGCGAGGGTCGCCCTCACCACAAATGCGCTCTTGAAGAAAACTGACGACGCGTTTCTGTGCGACGCGGTCGAGTTTCTTGAGTTCACCCAGGGCGCGCGGCTCAAAGTTAACGGTCCAGGCCAAGTCGTTTCACCACTTCCGCGAGCGGGATGGGAGGCAAGTTGTCTTCCAACCTGGAAATGGCGATGAGATAATCTTCCTGGTCCTCCAGGAATTCCCCAATCGCCTTTTTTGCGTAATAGGCTTTTGGCCTCCCCGTTCGCTTGGAGAGACGACTCAGCCGTTTTTCCATATCGGCCGGAAGTCTTACGGTCAGCATCGGCATCAATTTACTCCTGCTTGAAATACATGTAATACATTCTACCACGCCCCTGGATCACCGCCCCGCCGCGCGGCGATACCCGCTGCCTTCTGCCTACTGCTTACTGCCCTCAAGCAACCGATAACTGACAAATGCCAGGCGCTTGCTGTCGGGCGACCAGGAAGGCACGTTGATGGTCCCCTGCCCTCCAAAGAGTTTCACCAGGACGCGCGGTTCCCCGCCCGCCGCGGGCATGAGACGCAGCATGACGTCTTGATCCGCCGGATGTCCCTTCACCGTCTTGCTATAAGAAAGAAACACGAGCCATTTTCCATCGGGCGAAGGATGTGCAAACCAGTTGGCGTAATCGTCGTGGGTCACTTGCTCCTGGGCGCTTCCATCCGGACGCATGCGCCAGATCTGCATCCAGCCGGTGCGCTCGGAGTTGAAGTAAATGTACTGCCCATCCGGCGAATAATCCGGCCCGTCGTCAAGACCCGGCGCATCCGTCAGCCGCCGGTCTTCACCCCCCTCGACAGGAATCGAGTAGATATCGCCATTGCCGCCCCGAATCCCGGCAAACGCCAGCGTCTTGCCGTCCGGGGACCAGCCGTGCCAGTAAGAGGGGCCGGTCTCCGTCACCTGCCGGGGTTTGCCTCCGGCGGCGGGAAGCACATAGACGAAGGGAATGTGGTCCGGCGAATTGGTGATGGCAAGCCATTTGCCGTCCGGCGAGAAGCCGTGATCATTGTTGCAGTGGATTGCATCCCCGGTATCAAGCGGGCGTGGTTCGCCGCCTTTGATGGGCACCGTATAGAGTTTCCCCTCGCTGTTGAAAAGCAGAAATTTTCCGTCCCGCGACCAGTTGGGCGCCTCAAAGCGCTTTTCGGCATGATAGATGACGCGCCGCTTATGCCCGTTAACGGAGATGATCTCCAGACGGCTTTCCACGGGCTGCGGGCGGACGTGTTCTTCATTGCCACCCAGGATGCTGACGTTCGAGAAGGCGGCCTCCTCCTGCGCGGCAGCGTCATGGGCGCAAACGGCCAAGCCTGCATACACGGGGTCGTGCAGCGGAACCTCCACCGTGCCGGCCAACTCGAACGGGCCTCCGGCGGGCGCCGCCCAAAGCGAGAAGGTGTTCCCCAAGCGAACCAGTCGAATGGATTCCGGCATCGAGATCTTCGACTGAATCTCCTGGGTCGTTCCACCTTCGGTCAGGCGATATTGCAGGCAGGTGAGTCCGCTTCCGTGCACGACCAGGTCCGCGTAGGGGGCGCCCGGGCCCAAACCCTGCCGCACCATCCAGCCAGCCTTGCGATGAGCGTTGCCGCCGGGATGCGGAAAGCGCACATTGGCCGTCAGGGTCAAATCTCCGGAAGCGCGCCGCCACAGAAAATGGAAAGCATCGGTCTCCTTCCACATATTCGCGCCGCCGCCCGTAACGTGGTACTCACCACGCGAAGCGTCATAAGTTGTGGAACCCGCGCGCAGCGGCCCCCCGATGTCCGACTCGCCTTCGAACTCGCCGAGGGAAGTCTCGGCGCCAGCGATCAAGGCCACGAAGATCAAGCACGCAATGAGAGCGCTCAGCAGCCACACCCCCGGCAGCCGTTCAAGGCGATTCTTGCCTGGGAAGACCTTCGCAGCTCGAATTGACCGGGAGTTTCGCATCAAGGGAAAACCCACGGACAGAAGAGCACTGTCCGCGGCTACCATCTTGTCGTGTCCGTTAAGGCCGGATATACAGGTATAGCTTGGAAGCGACCCCATTCTTTGACATTACCTCAATAACCTTATCGGGGTCCCAGCCGGGCACTTGAAAGTCGTGGGAAACGATGCGCGCCCCGGAGCGAAGTTGCCTTTCCATCATGGGACGCAACATGGCGTTGACGGAGGTCAGCAGGTAAAGCGTGACCACCGTCGCCCTGCGAATGGTCACGTTAAACATATCTTCGTGAAGAATCTGCGCCCGGTCTTCCAAACCCAACTGTTTGATGCGGTCACGCGATTCTTCAAAAAGATCGGGCCGCAACTCGACGCCCACGGCGTGCGCGCCATATTTTTGAGCGGCGGTGATCACAATGCGGCCGTCCCCCGATCCCAAATCGTAAACCACATCGTCGGGCCCCACCTTCGCCAACTCGAGCATCTGTTCCACGATCTCCTGCGGTGTCGCCACGTACGGAGCACTGTGCTCGAGCGAACTTGCCAGCGGCCTTTGCGGCGTGGGCAAGGGCACTTGGGCAAGACTGACCCAGCTCGACCCAACGATAAGAATTGCCGCCCCCATGCACCACCGGAGGGTGCGGCGTGAACTAAGCGACGTGCGCGGTTTTCTATTCATGTGTCAAATTATACCGGATTTTCCAGGATCGAGTCCGTTCCGTAGTGGTGTCATTTGGAGGTGGCACGGGCGTCCCGCCCGTGAACGGTCACGACCAAGATGGCCGTGCCACAGCAAATGACACTACTACCGTCTGGTCCGTTCGATGATCACGGCCATCTATCCGGAAACAAAACGCCCCGCCGGGTTGGCTATTCCGGCGGGGCATTCTTTCGTTTCGTGCTAAATAAACAGACCGAAGCTCATTCTCCCACGAGACTTAGAAGATGAACTTCAGTGCCAATTGCATGATCCGAGGATCCCAGGCACCGCTCACCTCGCCGTTGCCCAGATTGTATTGGTTACCACTGCACGGCTGGCCCGGCGGCGTCGCACCGCTACACCCGATACCGACAGATTTCCACTGGGTATGGTTGAAGGTGTTGAACGTCTCCCAGCGGAACTGAAGGGTCGAGTGTTCACCGCCAAACCAGGGCGTAATGAAATCCTTGTGCAGTGCGATGTCCCAGTTATTGCGTCCAGGACCCGTCAACGGATTCAGTCCCATCCAGCCAAACATCCCCGGCTCATTGTTGGCGTACAGTTGCGACATTTGCAATTGGCCGACGTTTGCCGGGTTAGTCCACTGGACAGTCGGGCCGAAAATGGGATCATTATTGATCGATTTCTGGATTTTGACCGGGCCGAGCGAGTTGCACTGGGAATTCTCGCCGATGCCCGTCCCATAACCGGCAATGCCGCAACCGAAACTGACCGGCGTGCCGGTGAAGAAGCTGGTGATACCGCTTACTTCCCATCCTCCAAACGCATTCTTGACGTAATGATTCGATGCATTCTTGAGGAAGGGCAATTTGTAAACATAGTTGATGGTAGCGACCTGCGCCCGATTCAGATTCGAGGTGGCGTAATAGCGCCGCATGTTGGAGTCGTCTATATACGGGTCAGAGCCGTAGTTTGAGCCGTCGTCGATCATGTGCGACCAGGTGTACGACGCCTGGAACGTCAGGCCACGACCAAATTCATGCCTGAACTCCGATTGCAGGGAGTGGTAGTTGGACTGTGCGGACAGCTCTCCCAGACTAAGGCTTGAGTACCCCTGATACGGCATAAAGTATTCCGAGGATTGTGCCAGATTGATCAGGTTCGCTTGCACATCACAAAGCCCATTAACCCCACCCACATCGCAATATTGCGTCCCCGCCAAGGCGGGCACCATCATGGTTGTACTGCCATCGGGGATTTCATTGAATTGCCGGGTACGCGAAAGGTGTTCACTGATGTTCCCCACGTAGCTCACACTCAGGCGATTGTTTCCTGAAAACTCGTGCTGGACGCCCAAGCTGAACTGGTTGGTCATGGGGTAGGGTTGGTTGGCGTTATTCATCGCGAACGGTATGGGCCCGGATGCTCCCGGAGCGATCTCCCCATAACCAATGATATTATAGCCGGTACCGACCCGGTTAATGGGGACATTTCCGGCGTCACCCTCGGCGTTGGGTTCATTCGAGGTTAACTGATCGTAAAACATCCCATAACCGCCACGGACCACGGTGTTGGGACTGCTAAAGGGTTGCCAGGCAAACCCGAAGCGGGGCGCGGGGCGGACGCCGGTAGGGTCTTGACAGCCTTGCGGAACGCCCGACACTCCGCACTCCACCAACCCATTGCCAAAGGTCGTGCCGTTGTAAATCTGCCCCGTGGCGGGATTCGGTGCGGCGATGTTGCCGTCGGCAAGCAGGGGGGCCTGCAAAGCCCCGTTGAACAGGTTGGGTCGGAACTGCACGTCCGAGGGCGGTTTTAACTTGTCATGCGTGCGTGTCAAGTAAAAGAAGCGCACCCCCAGGTTGAGGGTGAGCCGCTTTGTTACTCTCCAATCATCTTGTAAATAGGGCTCCAAAGCCCACCAGGCAAATTTTTCGTGAGGGTAGCCACCGACGGGAACGCCGCCTTGCGTGGCGGACACTTCGGCATAGCTGGCAATCCGGCCCAAATCCATGTCGGCGAGCGCGCTCCCGGTCGAGACCGTCGATCCATTGCTAAAGGCAAGCTCGCCTTGCGCCGTGGCGTTGGTGCTGATCTGGGTGTAGATATCCCAATCGTTGTCTCCACCATAAATGTAGTCGAACCCCAATTTGAGGAAGTGGGTGCCCTTGGTGATCGCCAGGTCGTCCTTTATTTCCAGGTTATGTTCGTTGGCGATATAGGGGCGAGGACCCCAATCTTCGGCGAAGTTCAGGGTGGGGTCGCTTACGGAGAAACCGGGCATAACCGGCTGGGCTTCGTTTGCGGGGAAGATGGTTTTCATCGACCAGTCGGAGGGTTTGCCAACCGCATTGGGGCCGGCGTCCGGTCCGGCGTAGTTAGCCCAATTGTTGTGGTACATGTCGTAATGGACCATCACATCGTTCACGATGGCGGGCGTGAAGGTGTGGGTGAGGTGGAATACCCAGTTGTAACTCGGCCCGCCATAGACGCTGTAAAGGGCGTCGTACGAGGAACTGGTGTAGAAAACCGGCACCAGGGTGTCCGTGAAGCCTTCATGCGTGTAACGCGCATAAGCACGCGTATTGTTCCCAATGTTCTGGTCAACGCGGATCATTTGTTGTTGCCAGTTGATCGGAACACTGAGGGTTTTTTGCCAGCCCACCGGACCGTTGTTGGGCAAGGGGACCCAAGCATTGAGCAAGTCCTTCGCCTGCGAGCTCACCGGCACCGTCTGTCCTTCCACTGGATAATACATTCCCGTGGCCGGGTCCTTCGGCATGACGCAACTGGAGATCAGGGAGTTGAAATTGGGGGAAGCTGGGTCGCATTCGCTGAAGTCGCCCGCCCGCATCCGCGCCGTGGGGGCGCTGGCACTGAGCGTTTCCCCTTGACGCACCCTTCGGAATTCCTGTGAATAGAAGAAGAACGTCTTGGTCCTATCCGTGTTGTAGTGCCCGGGGATCTCGAAAGGCCCACCCACCGTGAAGCCGAAATCGTTCCACTTCAAGGGCACTTTCGGAGCGTTGAAGGGCAAGCTCGGGGCGAGCTGCCGATTGGTAAAGAACGGGTTGGCGTCCATGATGTCGTTGCGGACATAGTCGTAGGCGTCGCCATGGAGATTCTTCGTCCCGGACTTGGTGGACATTTCCACCAGGATGCCGGAGCGCGCGCCTTGATCCGCTCCGTAATTCGAGGTGGAAATCTTGAATTCACCAATCGAGTCCAGGCTGGGGGTGGTGTGGAAGTTGCCATTCGCTTGCCAGTTGTAAATGTTCCCGCCATCCTGCCGCCAGTCGTTATAGTCGTGGCGGTTGCCGCTGAACTCAATGTAACCCAGCAGCTTCTTCCCCACGGCCGTGGGATTGTAACCGTTGTTGACGGCCGCACCCGGAACCAGGGTGGCGAGGCCTACAAACTGCCGTCCATTCAGGTTCAGAGCCGCGATCTGAGTACCTGTGACGACCGAGGACTGCACGGCGTCATCGGTCTGCACCTTGATCACGTTCCCGGTCACCGTTACTTCCTGGGTCGTGGTCCCTACCTTCATCTGCACATCGACGCGTTGAATTTGGCCGATTTGCAGAATGATGTCGGTTTGCACGTATTTCTCGAAGCCCGGCGCTTCGGCGGTGACCGTATAGGTCCCGATCGGTAAGAATCCTACCTTGAAAGCGCCGACCGAGTCCGTTGTGGTGGGCCGTTCGACGCCCTTGTTGACATCGGCAACCGTGATCTTCACGTTGGGCATTGCCGCCCCGGAAGCATCGACGATGGTTCCCACAATGCTCGCGGTATCTTGAGCCATGGCAGGAACCAGGAAAAAGAGAGATAGACAGACAACTAAAAGTAGAAGGCTGAGCCTTCTCATAATGATCGACCTCCTTAGTTGATTACCCAGACCCGACGCTTAGAAATTGACTACCATGAGCAGTGAAAAAAGTGTTTCCCAAAGTGCTACGTCTGACAGGCTAACTCCCCGCAGGAAATGATGTCTGGTCAATATTGCTCACTTTCCAAATTTGGCAGCGGACTCGATTCCGGCTAGTTGGCCTGAGCTATTCCCGCGGGGAACCCGAGAGTCCTTCCGTCCTGAGCAATTAAACCTCAACCCTTGGAACCCAGGCGGGAATCGATACTACCTTTGACCAGAGTAATGCCCGCCGGTGCGAGGGGACGGGTGGAAGGAGTTGAAATAAACAACAAGATGAATACTCCTAAGTTTGACTCCTGTCAAGTATTCTTTTGAGATTGACAAAATGTCACTTTATTCTAACAAAGGTATGCGTTTTGCGGGTGAAGGCTAGCCATGACGGAAGTGGCTCCGGTAGGGTCGTGTAACACCTAACCCTTGAGCATTGGCCAGCGGCTCTGCCACCCTGGTTGTAGGGGTACGGCTTGCCGTACCCTCTGGGTTCGGTCGCGTGATAAAAATGAAGAGGGTACGGCAAGCCGTACCCCTACAACCAGGTAGTTCTCCGTGATCATCGTCGAGAATTCGATGTTAAATGCACACTAGAGCGTTTCGACTCTCATTTGCGGCTAGGCCGCACCGCACCGCCTGCTTTAACCTGGGAATATTTCACAACAGGGTAGGCGTGCTGCTGCGCATGGGGATGAGTCCTGCCTTGCCGCTGGTGACATCCCACTCTCTGATCTTGAGGTCTCCACAAGCGGTCGCCAGGTGCGAGCCATCCGGGCTCCAGGCCGCAGTCAGTACAAAGCCCTGGTGGCCGTTGAGGGTGCGCAATTCCTTGCCGGTTTCAGCGTCCCAGAGCTTCACCGAGTGATCGTCGCTCGTGGTGGCCAGAAACTTGCCATCCGGGCTCCAGGCCGCATCGTAAACAATTGCAACATGGCCGGTCAGGGTCAGGAGGACCTTGCCGCTCGCGGCGTCCCAAACTTTCGCTGTCGTATCCCAACTGCTGGTGGCTAAGCGCTTGCCGTCCGGGCTCCAGGCTACGCTGAAAACCCGGCCGGTGTACCCGGCCATGCCCGAGCACGGGCGGGACGCCCGTGGCACGAAATCTTCGCGCGTCACGAAGAATCCCGGAGGTAGTAGGACAGAGCTGCTTCCCTCTGTGGCGAAGCTCCGCTGGACGCATTTGTTGAAAAAATAAGTATTTGCGACGGGCTCGCTCGGCGTCGGCCTGCCTGTAAAGGGCCGCTACGCGGCTTGGAGCGCCTCACGCTCGCCACTGCCGGGTGCAGAGTCCGGAGGCCGACGGGACAGAAGTTGAATTTATAGCCCTCTCCGAGGGGAGAGGGTGGCGCGCTGCCGGCGCTTTCACCAGCCGGAGCGCGACGGGTGAGGGGTCTCTTCGCAGCCGATACATACGGCCTGAACATTGTGACCGCATACATACCAAAATGCACCACCCAACGCCCCGATCTTCACACCTGTTCCAGGATGGCGAAGTCGCAGGGATTCCAGGCCAGCGCCAGGATGTAAAACTTGCTCCCGATTTTGCGTAGGGCGGCATTGTGGATGTGAAGGAAGTTCGGCAATCCCAGGTCTTCCTTAATCATGATAGTGGAAATCAGCTTCTCGTTTTCGAGGACATAGATGGGCGCGCCCTTCTTTTTATCTGGGCCATCCAGCGCCGGGGCCACGCTGTACTTCTGGTCAAGGTAAGTGATGTCGCAGGGTAACGACCCTGACGGCATAGGCAGGCCGGAGAGGTAGTGGCCGTAGCGGGTGAAGCGTTCGAAGCGCGAGTGCGGCCGGTCCGCGACATCCAGCCGCACGGTTTCTTCTTTGTGTCTTGGTGGTGACTTTATGCGGTTCGCTTTGCTCAGCCTCCGGAACTACGGAGGTCCTTCGCTCCGGCAAAGAACGTCGGTCTATTCCGGCGGTTCAGGAATCTTTGGCCGCGTGATGCTGTCCATGGCCCCCTGGTGAACCACTTGTTTCTCGTGTGCTTGTCTCTCCTGGATTTCCTGGAAGAGCGCCATTTCCTTCTTCGCTTCTACTTCCCGCCCTACGCGGAGGTAGGCAAACGAAAGCTGGTAGTGTGCCACCACCTCGTCAGGAGCGACGCTTGCAGCTTTCTCCAACGGCCCGATGGCCTCGGCCGCGCGGCCCGCGGAAAGGAGGGATTTTCCCAACCCAATGAGAGCTTGGTAGAATCGCGGGTCGATTTTGACGGCGCGTCCGAAATGTAAGATCGCCTCGTCCCATTGTCGAGCCTCCCGCGCCAATTCTCCCAGTTCGTACTCAGATTCCTCATCGGCCGGGTTGAGTCGCAACTCCTCCTCAAACTCTTTTCGCGCCGCATCCTCCGTGGCCGGATCGCGCTTGCCTGCCAGGAGCAAGCGGCCGAGGTGATAGTGAATCCCGGCCAACTGGGGTTCCATCGCGAGGATGGCGCGATACTCATCAAATGCCTCAGAGATTCTTCCCTGCGTTTCCAGTACTTCCGCCCTTATTCGTCGCGCCTGATAGGAGTCGGGCATCCCGTGCAGCAACTCTTCGGAGGCGCGAGTGGAGAGCTCCGAAAAGACAACCGAGCGCAGGTAGAGGACGTCTGGGTCCTTGGCGAAATCGCGATCGAGCCATTGCAGGAAGTTGACTGCTTTGTTGGGCTCACCGACCGCCATGGCGCAACGCGTACCATCCAGCCCTACGACGCGACGGAAGGAAGGATCCTCGAGGCGCGGGTAGTCTTTTTCGAGGAGGGGGAGCGCGCCGCCACAATCCCCTGCTTCCGAAAGGCTGACCGCGAGGTAATAGTGGGCGATGGCGAGGGAAGGTTTCAACTTTAGAGCCTTGCGACACGCGGCGATGGCATCTTGCGGACGCCGGGCGTAATAATAGGCCATACCCAGGTCGGCCTGATATTCGGCCACATCAGGAGCCATCGCGGTGAGCTTTTCCAGTTGCGGGATGGCGGCTGCGTAATCACCTTTGCGCAGGGCGTCCGTGCCGGCCTTCGCAAGTTTGTTTATCTCCCCAGCTTGACCCGCAGCCGTTGGCTCCTTTTGTCTACCCGTTTGGGGGGAAGGAACCAGGGGTGCCAGAAACGCCGCGAGGAGAATTGCACCCAGAATTGGACCAGCCATGAATTCGCTCCGCCTGCCTGAATCGCACTGGATAACGCTGCTTGATGCAAGCCGGAATTTCCTTTTTGGATTCCAGGCCGGCCGTCAGCATACGCCGGACCGCCTCTGAGTACAATGGCCAGTCGGGTTTTCGACGTTCGGCCCCCCCAGCAACCACCGGAGGCGCACCTTCTTCCCTTCTGGAGAGTCTCCAAAGTTGAATTTGCCGCTTCTCCGACCCATGGCTCCGACACTTTTCCGTCCCCCGGGCCCCTAGTACTTGGTGACGAAAAAGACCGTCACAACGCAGGATCGGAAGGGCGGCCCGCTTCTTGGATCTACCGCCCTCGGTCGCCGCGGCGACAGAGGGTGGCCCGCCGCCGGGAGCCTTATCCGCCACGCTGCCGGATGCGGCGCGAGAGGCTTCGAGGGCACGTTTGCCAAACCGTGGAGCGTGATGGTGAGCATGCATGGCCGTAAGGTTCCGGGTCATGCCTGCCAAGCCCGCCAGGCCATACATCATCCGCCTTCGCGAAAGACTCATGATTCCCTCCGAGCCTGAATTTTAAATATTAGTTTACGGGTGTGAGCCCTGCACTGCCGGCGCCGACGTCATACTCTCTGACCTTGAGGTCTCCACATGCCGTCGCCAAGCGCGAGCCATCCGGGCTCCAGGCCACGCTCCAAACCACATCACCATGGCCTCCCACGGTCTCGATAAGATTTCCATCTTTCGGGTCCCACAGTTTTACCGTACGGTCAACGCTCCCTGTGGCCAGGCGCTTGCCATCCGGGCTCCAGGCCGCGGTCAGTACAAAGCCCTCGTGGCCGTTGAGGGTGCGCAATTCCTTGCCGGTTTCAGCGTCCCAGAGCTTCACCGAGTGATCGTCGCTCGTGGTGGCCAGAAACTTGCCATCCGGGCTCCATGCCGCATCGTAAACAATTGCAACATGGCCGGTCAGGGTCAGGAGGACCTTGCCGCTCGCGGCGTCCCAAACTTTCGCCGTCGTATCCCAACTGCTGGTCGCTAAGCGCTTGCCGTCCGGGCTCCAGGCTACGCTCCACAGGTAGTCGATGTGGCCCTTCAAAGTCAGGAGCAGCTTGCCGCTTGCGGCGTCCCACACCTTCGCCGTGGTGTCGCGGCTGGCGGTCGCCAAACGTGTCCCGTCCGGACTCCAGGCCACACCTTGAACGGATTCGCTGTGGCCTCGCAAGGTCAGCAATTCCTTGCCGCTCGAGGTATCCCAGACTTTTGCGGTGTTATCCTCGCTGGCGGTGGCCAAGCGGCTGCCATCCGGGCTCCAGGCGACGCTCCACACAAAGTCAAGGTGGCCGCGGAGGATCATTAGTTCCCTGCCGCTATCGGCATCCCACACCCTGGCGGTGCCGTCTTCGCTTCCCGTCGCCAGGCGCTTGCCGTCCGGACTCCAGGCTACGCTGAAAACCCGGCCGGTGTGCCCGGTCATCGTGAGCCGTAGGACGGATATGAGAAGTAAGCGGCCGGGCTCGCGCCCCGTCCAATCGGCTGCTTGGAGTCCTCCCGGCCCACCCCGACTGGGATCCGCCAACCTCGCACCCCACCCGTCGTCCCGCGACAAAATCATCGCCGTTGCCGCGATCACCAGCAGCCACACGCCTGCCTGGGCATAGACCCTCCCCGGTGTGGGGTTTGCTTGCCGCGCCGGATCTACACACTGCCGCACTTTTTCCTTAGCCATCGAGGAGGTCCATGGTATCACCGAAGTCCTCGAGGATCCGTTGCCAGGCTACACGACATGCGCGCGTGCAGGGGATCAGCGCGACAGCACCGCCAGCAAGGCTTGATAATTATCCACCAGGATGCCCTCATAGCCGTGCGGCGCCCCGTCCCAAGACTTCCAATCGTAGGATTTGCCGTTGGCGCCAAACCCCTGGAAGCCTCCTTTTTCATAACCCGCGAGCAGGGGGAACAGCATGGCGTCGGCGTCGGCGCGCCGACCTAATTGGTACAGGGCCTGGAGAGTGAAATATTCGAAGGACCCCGTGGCGCCGCCATTTTGGTAAACCTGCCAGGGATCGTCCGCCGGTCCGAAGGAATCCTTGTGGGGAACGCGAATCAGGACGCCCGGCAGGCCATAGCTGAAATAGGTATAGCCTACTTCTTTCATTTTGGCGAGCAGGCGATCCATGATGGCATTGGCCTTGTCGCGCGGCACCAGGCCATAAACGATGGCGGCGCCATTGACGAAGGTAAAGTAGTAGTCATGCAGGGTTCCATCGGTACTTTTCCAACCCGCCAGCACACCGGTGGCGGGGTTGTAAAAGGTATCGAAGTAAACGGATCGCATTTTTTCGGCGCGCGAGGCATACAATTGGGCGTCAGAGGCCTCGTGGGCTTGCCGCGCCAACTCCGCCATTCCCAGCAAGGCATGATAAGCCAGGGCATTGCAGTAAGCGTCTTGGTGGCCAAAATTGATAACATCCCACCAGTTGGCGGGGCGCACCGAACCATCCAGGGGGGACGAGTCGTAATTGCCACTCAAGGGGTATTCCACCAGCCCCTTCCCGTCGCGATCCATGGCCAGCATCTTTGTGGCCCACTTTTTCAGCCCTGGATAGTTATTCTTCAGCCAGGTATTATCTTTGGTGGCTTGAACGTAGTCCGAGGCGGCGATCAGCAAGGAGGGATAGGAATCCAGGAAATCGTACTTGTTATCCGCCTGGGAACCCGCGATGCCGTATGCCTTCATCCCGCCCAGGTAGCGGTCCAGGGTTTGGCGGATCATGTCCAGCGCGGTCACGCCCGGCGCGAGCGGCGGCGTGCGCACCGCCATCGAGGAGTATTCATAGAGCGTGAAGGCGCACGGGTCGCTGGCCGCATGGTTGGCGAGCACGCGCAGGCGCGGGCTCAATTGAAAGATGTTCAACCAATTGCGGCGGAAGCCGTCGAAACGGGGGTCGCTCGCCACGGCCGGTGAGCCGGGATAAATGGCGACCACTTCCAGGTTGTAACCGACGTCGGGCGTACCCGCGGAGGCGGCAGCAAAGGTCACCTTGACGTAATTGTTCTCCTTTAACCCCCTCGCCTGCCCGCCGCGGACGCACAGCGCATCGTAGCCCAGCACTGGCTTTGTGCCCGCAGCAGCGGTGATTCGAAAGGTTCCGAGGTCGGGCAAGTGGAGAATCGCCGGCAGCCGCACGCTCGAGTCTGCATTGATGATCCCCAGCAGCGTGGCATGGTTGATGCGGGAATTGAAGTTCAGAACCAGCGGGGGAGGCGGATTCCCTCCGGCAAAATGCGAGCGCAAGTGAATTTGACGTTCGGAAAATTCGAAGGTCCAGGCGGGCGGCGCACCGGGCGAGGCTGCGGCCTGGCGATACTCAAAGCTAGAGCCCACGTGGCGCACGCCGTAGGCCGTCCCCACTTTGGCGGGCGGCCGAAGCGGGTTGACGCTCAGCTTGTTCTTCCCCAGCGAATCCACGGCCAGCGACACCAGGGCCGGTTGATCGGCGGCGAGCTCAACCCGCATAAATGCGGACTGATACTGGAGCGTGTTGTCAGGAGGATTGGCCGCGACCATCGCCGGAACAACCAGCGCACATAAAAACGTAATAATCCATTTGGTCATGCAGGTCTCCTGTAGAAGCAGATTTATAACGACCCCGCCAAGGGGGTACTTAAGCGCCAGAATCGTTTGCTGCCTACTGCCTTCTGCCTACTGCCGACTTCCCCAACTCGGCCTCTCCGAAACCCCAACCCGCCCTCAGTGGGAAATCGTGGCTTTGGTCGCGCCGGTCGAGATGCCTCCATCGACCAGCAAGGTCTGGCCGGTGATGTACTGGCAGGCGTCCGAGGCCAGAAAGACCACCGCGCCATTGAGATCGTCGGGTTGGCCGGGGCGCTTCAGGGGAATCCGGTCGGTGAGATAATCCACCCATTCCTGGTTCTGATACAACACTTCGGTCTGCTTGGTCTTGAACCATCCGGGCGCCAGGCAGTTGACACAGATCCCGTACCGCCCCCAATCGTCGGCAAGACTCATGGTGAGCTGCTTGACGCCGCCCCGGCTCGCGCAGTACGGAGCCAGCCCCGCATAACCAAAAACGCAGGTGACCGAGCCGATGTTCACAATCCTCCCGTAGCGGCGGGGAATCATTCGCTTGGCCACCGCCTGGGCCACAAAGAACGTGCCGCGCAGGTTGGTATCGAGGATCAGGTTCCAGTCATCCCACGTGACGTCGAGCGAGGGCTTGCGGACGTTGCAGCCCGCATTGTTGACCAGGATGTCGATTTTGCCATAGGCGGCTTCTGCGGCATCCGCCATCCTCTGAATGCTGTCATAGTTCCTGACATCGAGTTCCAGGGGCACCGCGCGCCGCCCCAGGCCCTCGACTTCCTTGCGAAATGCCTCGAGCGATTCGAGCTTGCGCGCCGTGATGACCAGGTCAGCGCCGGCGTGCGCCAGGGCCCTTCCCATGTACTGGCCAAGGCCGCGGCTGGCCCCCGTAACAATGGCCACCTTCCCCGACAAATCGAAATCGTTGTTGCCCATGTGAACTCCTTACGGTTGCAAGATGACTTTCATGAGGCTCGGATCGCGGCCGTACAAACGCTCGAACCATGCCGCCCCCTCGCGGAGGGGTGCAGTGGCACTGATGAGGGGGTCGACGCGAATGGCCCGCCGGGCCAGCAGATCGATGCACGCCGGGTATTCCCCCGAGGACGCGCATGACCCCAGCATGCGGATCTGCCGCGTAACCACGGATTGCAGCGGCAGTTCCACTTGCGGCGAGACGTTGCCGATCATAGTCAGCGTCCCGCCCTTGCGGATACTCGCGAGCGCCGTCTGCAAAGCCTGGGTGTTCCCCACGACCTCCACGGCCACGTCCGCCCCTCGGCCCGAAGTGGTGTCCCGCACCACGCCCGGCACGTCTTGCTCCCGGGGATTGATTGACACATCGGCCCCGAGTTCCGCCGCCACGCGCAGCCGCGACTGGTCGAGATCGACGGCGATGACCCGGCCGCAGCCCGCCAGCCGCAGCGCTTGAATGACCAGCAGGCCGATCATGCCGCTCCCCACCACCACGGCCGTGTCGTCCAGTCGCACCGGCGTCAGCCCCACCGCGTGCACGGCCACCGACACGGCTTCAATCATCGCGGCGTGTTCGAAGCTGAGCGTCTCGGGAATAGGGTAGGTGATGTGTTGCGGAACCGCGACGTATTCGGCGAAAGCGCCGTGGCGGCGGTAGTCGCCGGGGGAGACTCCCAGCACCTGGCGGTTGTCGCAAAGATTGACTTCGCCGCGACGGCAGAAAAAACACTTTCCGCAATAAACGGTGGAGTCAAACGTCACCCGCTCCCCCACGCGGAACTGGGTGACGTTGCTGCCCGTCTTGGCCACCACGCCGGCGGCTTCGTGACCCATCACCAGCGGCGGGACGCGCCGCCCGGTGCTGCCATCGAATCCGTGGATATCACTGCCACAAATGCCGCAGGCCTTCACGCGGACCAGCAGGTCATCAGGAGCAAGCGGCGGTTCGGGCATCTCCGTCAGTTCGAGTCTTCTGTATGCCGTCAATAGTAAGGCCTGCATGTCTACTCCTGGTCTCTAACCCTAAAGCACTTTGCCGCTCGAGTCTCGACCGTGGTTTTGCATTCGAGAAGCGGGGTAATAGAATCCGCCATCACCCGACCGGCCGTTGTCCCACTTCCGATTCATCGCGGATTCTATCGAAGGCGCGCAACGGGTAATTCCCATACTCCGCGAGCAACTCCAACACATACTCGGCAGTTTCGACAGAGATATCCGGACCTATCGAGTGCGTGCCGATAACCAATCCGCCCCCGCGTCCTGCTTCGAGCAAGTGCAGAACGTGGTCGCGGATTTCGGCGCGGTCGCCCCGCGGCAGGATTACACAATTGTCCATGCCGCCCGTCAATACCAGGCGGTTCCCGAATCGCTGGCGGAGCTTTACCGCGTCCATGCCAATGCGGAACTCCAGGGGGTTGATCGCGTCGATGCCGGCGTCTACCCACATGTCAAGCAGGGGGAGCACGTTCCCATCGGAGTGATGCATGACCCAGCGGGCGCCCGCTTGCTTATAGGCCTTCACCATGCGGCGGAGGGCGGGCATGAACACGCGCTCGTAATGCTTCGGCCCCACGAACGGCCCCAGGCTCGAGGCCACATCATCATAGATCGCGATCCCCGTGTCCTGGAGGCCGAAACGGCGCATGGCTTCAATGGCCACCGTGACGATGTGATCCACGACCCGGTCCACGAAGGCGCGGGTCCAGCCGGGGTCTTCGACCACGTCGAGCCAGAACTGTTCCTCACCGCGCATGAAGGCGGCGCGCAGGTACGGGCCTCCACTTTTGCACCAAACGAAGTACTCGTGCTTAAGCGCCGCGGCCTCGTTGCCGGCGGCTTCGAAGCGGCTGTCCAGCAACGGATCGTCGAACTCGAGCTTTTCCGGATCAACGCGGTCCTTGAGGGCCGGCTCAATCAACTGGCCCATGACCTGCGGGGTGAGATCCGCGAACTGTGTCAACTTGGTTTCGCCCCATCCGCTACGGACAAGCGCCTGGTCGCCGCGCCGCTCGATAACCCCCGCTCGTCCCGGCCAGGGAGACTCCTCAGGTTCGACCAGGCGCATGTCTTCACCGAAATGCCTAAACAAGTCGGTGGGACCGTAAACCCTCTCCCAACTGGCTTCAAACTCTGGCCAAAAAGAGGAAAAGTAACGCGGGATGCGGTCGGGCTCCTGGAAGCTCATCGCGGCCGTCACACGTTGCTTGCTGGTCATGCTTGGAGACACATATGCAAATGTGGAATCGACGATAGCTGAAAGAGCAGAGCCCCCGCAATAGCGGCAGGGACAACGCCATCCAGGAGAGCGTTGTCCCCGCAGAAATGCCGCCACGGGGATAACGTTAGGCTCACGGCGCCGCGCACAGGTCCGAGCATGGTCTTAGCCACCACCCCGGCGCTCGGCGCGCCACCCCTCCTCATCTGAGGAGGGAAGTTTTTTAAGAACTCCCCTCCTGATTCAGGAGGGGCGGCGCCTTGTGCGCCGGGGTGGTTATCCCCGGCGGGGCTGAAGCCCCGCCCTTCCAGACCCATGGTGAGAAGTTCAGGTCAGCGTCAGACGATATCTTCGCGCTTTTCGTCCCAACGCACCGTGCGGCCTTGCCGGTAAGAAGCCACCGCCATCTGGCAGGCAATTGCCGAGCGGAAACCGATTTCCAGCGGGCAGTTGGGCTGTTTGCGGCTGCGCACGCAGTCGATAAAATTCTGCATGTGAGGAACGGTAATATCATCCACGCCCACGATATCGGCGCCTTTGGCCGCTTTCAGCGCGGCCAGCGTCCCTTCGCCCGACGCCCTGCCTTGCGGGGCGTAGCGGACGCACTCGTTTTCATCCCGGAAGATCGTTCCCTTGTTGCCGAGCACGTAGTCGTCGCCCTCGCCAAACACGCTATTGCCGAACATGGAGTTCCAGGTAAACAGCATCTTATTGGGCAGATTCATGGAAACGTCCATGGTATCGGGCAACTGCATGTGCGGTGAGAGGTAGTTGTCGCCGGTCATGGTGACTTTGAGGGGAATCCCCAGATTCATCAGCTTGAACCAGAACCCCACCTGGTGAACCATATTCTCAAATACGTTTCCGCCGGAGTAATCGTTGTAGAAGCGCCAATTGATGACGCGATTGGGATCAAAGGGATACTCTTTTGCCTCCCCCTGAAAGCTCTTCCAATCCACATGCTGGAGGTCGCAATCGGCGGGAAGCGGCCGTTTCCAGCCACCGTAAGGATCGTTGCGATAATGGTGGGTATGAATCTGCGTAATCGTGCCCATCTTCTCAGCGGTTAGGTGTTCGCGCACTCCCGCAACCGCCGGGCCGCTGGTGGATTGGATACCGATCTGCACGATCCGCCCGGAGCCCTCCAGAGCCTTGCGCATGCGCTTGGCATGATCGGGATTGAACGCCATGGTTTTTTCCTGGTAGACGTCCTTGCCCGCTTCGATGGCCGGCACAAAATTCAAGGCGTGCTGGTGCTGGGGAGTGGCAATCAGCACGGCGTCGATGCTCTTGTCATCGAGCAATTCGCGAAACTCATGATAGGTCTTGATGCTGGGTACGAAACTCTTCACTTCCTCCAGGCGGCGCGTGTAAACATCCGCCACCGCCACCCCTTCAACGTTGTGACAACTCAACGCGGTTTTGAAAATCTGTTGGCCGCGACCCCCGCCGCCGATCAGGCCGAGGCGGACGCGGTCGTTGGCTCCCAGCACGCGACTGGAAGGAAATAGTCCAGAGGCCGCCAGGGCAGCCGAACCGCCCAGTGCTTGCCGGATGAACGTACGTCGACTTGACATGGATAAGCTCCTTTTGCTGTGGTTTCAAGGAAAGAGTACTGAATGGGGATGACGCTCTCGACCCGCCGTCCAAAGCACAACAACTTCTGCCTCCCATTCCTTCGCGGATATGATACCCATCCCCACACCGGACCGCAATCGGTTCCTGCGTCCGTGGCGCCAGTGGCCGCTCACTCAGGCGATTTGTCCGACCTTGGTGAGGATGGGTGGCGGCGCACCACTGACGATGAAAATGCGCGAAGCGCTTTGGAGTGCGGTAGCAGCAGCTACCGCCTTCCGCCTTCGCTTCATACGGCCAATGGGCATGGGGCGGAGGAAGAAAGGCAGCAGCTACCGCCTTCCGCCTTCGCTTCATACGGCCAATGGGCATGGGGCGGAGGAAGAAAAGCGGTAGCTGCTGCTACCGCACTCCAAAGTGTGGGCGGTCATGAACCGCCGCCCAATATGCATCACTGCCTGCGGATCCGATTTTTTGCGCGGCCTGGAGGATTTGCGCTAAGCTTGGCAAGTCATCAGGGGTTTGCCGCCGCCCCTGCCATGGAGGCATGTCCATGACGAAAATCCTGGAATTGCCCGGCACCCTCCCGGCGGAGATTTCTGACCAGCAGGAGCGCGCCCGGTGGTGCTGCGCGCGACTCGAGGAGGGAAACATCCTCTTCTTCCCCAACCTGCCTTTTGAACTCCCCGATGAAGAGATCCAGTTCCTCCTCACCCAGCAACAAAGCGGCGCCCGCCTCCACAAGAACCTTGCCTATCGTCCCGCCGAGGATCGCCTGACCGGCTACGCCGGGGGTGATGCGGCTCAAGTTACCCAACTTCGTAATGTAATGCACGGTTATTCCCAGCGCGTAACTCGCTTCATTTCGGAATTGCTGGCGCCTTACGCCCGGCGCTGGCGAGTGGATTTTGCGAGCTTTCGCCCGCAGCAGGAGAAAGGCCGGCAGCTTCGCTTGCGCGCCCGGAACGACCTGCTCCACGTGGACTCGTTCCCCACCCGGCCCTCGAACGGTGACCGCATTTTGCGGGTCTTCACCAACCTCAACCCCCGCGAGCCGCGCGTTTGGAATACTTCCGAGACCTTTGAAACGCTGGCCGAGCGCTTTGCCGGCAGCGCGGGCATGCCCCTGCCGAAGAGCTTCGCCGCGCCGCGCCGGACGGTGCTCAAACTGGCGCGCGCCGCCGGCCTCGGCAGCCTGGCGCGTTCACCCTATGACCGTTGGATGCTGCGCTTCCACCACTTCCTAAAGGCCAACGAAGACTTTCAAAGCACCTCGCCCCGCTCGCGCTGGGAATTTCCTCCCCGCTCCACCTGGTTGGTTTTCACCGACATGGTCAGCCACGCCGTCTGCTCCGGCCAGTTTGCCCTGGAGCAAACCTTCATCATTTCCCGGGACTCCTTGGTGCTGCCGGAAAAGGCCCCAGTGCGAATCCTGGAGCGCCTGGCGGGCTGCACGCTTACCCTGGACTGAGACCGAAAGGCCGCATACATCCCGACAAAGAACGCCGGGACGTATGCGCCACCCGCGTTGTACTTGCTGCGCTGGGCAGCGGCCGCGCCGCTCAAAACGGAAAAGAACTTTCGCCAGATATTCCCCTTGACTTGGAACTTGTTGGGGGTAAGCTGGTACACATACGGAGGTCTGCAGTGAGCTTCGCCTCCTTCCTTGCGACATCGGCGACGTGCGTTGATGCGGGGAGGGGCGACCTTCCAACAGTCAGCGACGCTGACTTCCATCGACAGACGACTTCTCCGCGCCAAACCTCATTGTTTCCGTGTATGCCTGCGTGTCGCCGAGTTGTTGATAGGACGGCGCCCGCCCCTGAAGCTGGCGAAATTTCCTCCGTATAGATAATTTAACGAGGGAATTAACAACTCCCGGTGTGCTCGACCACTGATCGCCTTGTGTGAGCAAGGGCTGGTTCATGGGCAGCCGGGGCGAAAACCCCAGGGAACGGCCCGCAAGGGGCGTTACATCCGCTGAAGGCAGAACGCGGATAGCCGACATTGAGGAGGTGCCTTATGGGGCCGGGAGGCACGAACCAAAAAAAGAGCCCACAACCTCTCCGTGTTCCAAGAGCGAAGGCGCTTCTGGTGCACGAAGACACCGAAGATCTTCAATATTATTTTGACATGTTCCAAGGATATGGGTATCGGGTCCGGGCGTGCAACTCTTATCGGGAAGGTGTCCGCTGCCTGGCGGACGAAGTCTTCGACTTCGTTATGGTGAGTCAGGGGACTCCTAACTTCGAAGGGCTCTCGGTGCTGAAGCGCGCGACAGAGATCAACCGCAGCTTGCCCGTCTTGGTCGTGGCGCGTTGCCTTGACATGGGCTGCTACCTGGAAGCCATGCAGTTGGGCGCTGTGGACTATTTGGTCGAGCCGTTGACAGTGTTGGAAATAGGCCGAGTGATAGAAAACCACCCGCCGGTCGAGAGGCTTACGGCCTGAAAGAACGGAGCTAGGCGATCACGGGTGGTTCAGTTTTCAGTGCAGATGATAGTGGTTGCTCTGCATCCGTGATTCCGATGCGGAAGTCATTTCTGGATGTTTCCCTGGGGTCGGAGCGGATGCCGCTGTGCTTGTCTTCCGTCACTTGGTATTGGTCAAGCACCCATTCGAGGGCGCTGCGATTGCCCAGGCGGTATTCAAAAGTTTCCGGTGGGATGCCGCCCAGCGTCAAGGAATCGTTCACCTTGAGAGAGCGCTGGTCTTTCGCCAGGCGCATCTTGTCCTCCACGCGGTAGGACAGCGGAATTGTAGCGCCGACCTTGAGGTCGGCACGCGGCGCACTCGCCGCCGGGCTCGTAGGGGCACGCCATGGCGTGCCCGTACGTAGCGGCGGCTTTACGCCGCCATGGCGAGGTAAACTCGCCGCTACGTCCGCTCCCAAAAGGCCGGAAGATGTCTCAATGAATTTGAGCGGGTAGGGTTCCAGCGATTCATATTCGATGTGCAGCCGCGCCAATTCCTTCCCGGCTTTCGAGAATGCCCAGAAGTCTTTCGCCAGCGGAATGCGCGACAATTCGCGCTTCAGGTTCTCGGCATATTTCGCGCGGTACTCGGGATGATGCTGAACGCCGTATGCGTAATAGAAGATGTCCCACTAGGTGATTTTCTTGTCCTTGTAATGCTTCCGAAAATGCTCCAGCGCCCAGTTGGTGATGTTCTCGCGCTGGTTCGTGCCGTCTTCGGCGTATGCGTAGAAGGGGAAGCACTGGGCGCTCGATGCCGCGTCGACCAAATGGAAATCGACGATTAGTCCGGCCGCCAAGGAGAGGAATGGCTTTTCAGAGCCGGGGGCGGTAAGGGCTATCACCTTGTTTTCGCTTTCGGCCTTCGGGAAAACTCCGGGGATGCTGTACACCTCTTCGTTGAGGATCCTATCGAAATACAGCCTGCGTTCATAGAAGGGCCTATACAAAGATGGTCGTACCTTGGTCTCTTCGTATTCGGTGTACCTAAAGCGTTGGACGGCGGCCTTTAGGTCCCTGCTCCACTTTATCTTGTCGTAGCGAACGAAGTCGTCGACCGGCTCCTTTCCTCGGGGAGGTGGATTAGCAAGATGACTTTCGTTAGGTAGTCACGGGCGGCAGACATTTTGCCCCTTTACATTGCGGAATCGATATGGACTCCTTGTCCACCCCTATAATGCGTGGCACAACCCGGCCCCTTCCCCTAGCAGAGAGAACCCCCGACCGCAGCGCGGCGCGAGTATGCCCGGGCGCTTCGCGCAGCGCCCCTCCTAAGAAAGAACGGTCAGAACTGCACTGACCGTGCCTACCCCCTTTTAACTTTTCACTTTTGCACTTTGCCTTTTGACTTTCTCTTGTGGCTCCGGCGCTCAGCGGAGATATTCGATGCCATAGAAGCGGCCGGCGGTTCCTTGGGCCATCCAGATGATCTTTCCCTTGGTCTCCACGGGAGTCTGGCCTTGGGCATAGGGGAGAGTGACGTAAACCTCGTCGCCCACGGTAAAGCGTTGCGAGCTGAGAAAGCAGAGGCCGGCCTTGGAAACGTCACGCGTTTGGGCGACGTCCACCACACCCCAGGTGTTGCGGACGCGCAGTTGCATGGTGAGCTTCAAGCGGCGAACCCGCCGCTGCGGGCCACCCGGGGAAACAGCTTTGAGGGAGCGCCCCAGGATTTCCGGGGTGATGGCCTGCTCGCTGGGTTTCCAACGCGTGGTTTCATCACAGCGATCGCAATGGCGGGAGAGGAGGCTCGTGGCCAGCAGTACGCCGTATTCAATGCTCGACAGGGTGCTCTGCGCCGCCGTCTTGCAGGCCGCGCATTCGATCAGCACTTTGGGTTGCGCGGCGTCGACATTGGGGGCGAACTCCACGCCCCAGATGCTGCCGTCGGGATTCAGCGCCTCGACGCCCCACTCGCGCCGGCTCCCGAATACCTGCTGCAACGGGCCCACCACGCGGAATTCTTCCTCGATGCCATTTTCGATGTTTTTCACCAGCACCAGGTCGTCGGGCAGCAAGGAGTGCGTCAAACTGATGCGCGCCCCTTGTTGGTTGAAACTGACCGTGACCGTCTCCTCGGCGAAAGAGACTCCCCCCTCGTCGTTTCCAATCACGCGAATCCGTACCGGAGCCAGAATTCGTTCCGTCCGGCGCCGCGCCATGATGTCCATGAGCCTATTGAATACTCGTGGGGGGTGTTCTAACGTTCAGCACTCAACACCACGGTGGGCGTGGATTGGAGGGTATGCAGAAGTGTCGCAAGCCGCCCCCACGCTCCGACCACTCCCTACCCTATGCCCCTGTGGGTTAACTCCCAAAAAATACCCCAAGCCGGAGGCGCTGTCAATCTCCCCGTGCGGGGGGTCAGGGTCCCGTCAAAGTCGCAGGCCGATGAGGCGTAACGCTTGGGGATCAGAGCGCGCGCAGCGGCGGAGGGCCGGAGCGATGTAGCGGGCGCCGGCGAGGCGGAGCAGCGAAATGGCCAAGTTGCGGAGCGAGGCCATGACTTGCGCGCCGGCACCTTTGCGGATACGGGAGCGGTCCTCA